>ERZ838516.821-NODE-821-length-45708-cov-12.658051_pt1 | contig 45708 bp, 30 predicted proteins | sample MGYA00519910_ERZ838516 | MGnify/ENA primary metagenome ERZ838516 (study PRJEB31850, sample SAMEA3708837) | human gut metagenome | biome: human gut; feature: human-associated habitat; material: faeces | place: China | collected 2014 ... | reverse complement strand
GCTACCTCCACCTTGGCAAGGTGGCGCTCTACCAGATGAGCTACGGCCGCACATTTCATGTGGTCTGCCGGGGTTTCGCTCCCGGCGACGTTGGCTATTATAGCGTAAAACGCAGGCTTTGTCAACAACAAATTTCCAAAAAATCAGACTTTTTGCAAAACACGCCTGTCTGCGCCTGTTTTTCAAAAACAAAGCCGAAACCGGAATGAAACCGAAATGTTTCAGCTTTGCGGCGGCAGACACAAAGAAAATTCGGTTGCTTTCCCTTCTTAAAGAGGTTATAATAAACTTGTCAAAAAGTTGCACAAAAACACGTCTGCTGTGCCGCGCGGGCGGGCAGACGTGTTTTTGTGCCGAGATTTTGCCAGAAAAAGGAGCAACCGCAATGTACAAGATCACTGAAAAGGTCGCGCTGAACCCCACCGTGACAAAGATGGTCATTGAAGCCCCGCTCATTGCCAAAAAGGCAAAGCCGGGCCAGTTCATCATTGTGCGCCCGTTTGAGGACAGCGAGCGCATCCCCCTGACCGTGGCCGGTTACGACCGCGAAAAGGGCACTGTGGATATCATTTTCCAGATCGTGGGCGGCACCACCATGGAGCTGAACAGCCTGAACGCAGGCGACAGCGTCCATGACTTTGTGGGCCCCCTGGGCCGCGCCACCGAGACCGAGGGCCTGAAAAAGGTCTGTGTTGTCGGCGGCGGTGTGGGCTGCGCCATCGCCCTGCCCATTGCCAAGGAGCTGCACGACCAGGGCTGCACCGTCCACAGCGTCATCGGCTTCCGCAATAAGGATCTGCTCATCCTCGAGGACGAGTTCAACGCCTGCAGTGACGAGCTGCGCATTATGACCGATGACGGCAGCTACGGCACCAAGGGTGTGGTCACCGCCGCTCTGGACGAGCTGGTGGCCGCCGGCAACCAGTATGATCTGGTCATCACCATCGGCCCGCTGATCATGATGAAATTCGTCGTCAAGACCTGCCAGAAGCACGGGCTGAAGAGCATTGTCTCCATGAACCCCATTATGATCGACGGCACCGGCATGTGCGGCGGCTGCCGCCTGACCGTGGGCGGCGAGACCAAGTTTGCCTGCGTGGACGGCCCCGACTTTGACGGCGACCTCGTTGATTTCGACGAAGCCATGGCCCGCGGCACCATGTACCGCCCCTTTGAGGCAAAGGCCCGCGAGAAGGCCTGCAATCTGTTCAAGACTGAGGAGGCAAAGTAAGATGGCTTTCAATATGGATCCCAAAAAGTGCCCCATGCCCACCCAGGACCCCAACGTCCGCAACAAGAACTTTGAGGAAGTTGCACTGGGCTATACCGAAGAGATGGCCGTGAACGAGGCAAAGCGCTGCATCCACTGCAAGAACAAGCCCTGCCAGACCGGCTGCCCCGTGGGCATTGATATCCCCGAGTTCATCGGTCATGTGGCCGAGGGCGACTTTGAAGCCGCCTATCAGGTCATTGCCCGCTCCTCTTCCCTGCCCGCCGTCTGCGGCCGTGTCTGCCCCCAGGAGAGCCAGTGCGAGGGCAAGTGCACCCGCGGCATCAAGAACGAGCCCGTGGGCATTGGCCGTCTGGAGCGCTTTGTGGCCGACTGGCACCGTGAAAACGTCCACACCGCCCCCATCGTGCCCGCATGGAACGGCCACAAGGTCGCCATCATCGGTGCAGGCCCTGCCGGTCTGACCGCCGCAGGCGACCTGGCCAAGCTGGGCTATAAGGTCACCGTCTACGAGGCCCTGCATGTGGCCGGCGGCGTGCTGATGTACGGCATCCCCGAGTTCCGTCTGCCCAAGGCCATCGTGCAGCAGGAGATCGACGGCCTGAAGAAGATGGGCGTGGATTTTGAGTGCAACATGGTCATCGGCAAGGTGCTGACCATCGACGAGCTGATGGGCGAGTACGGCTACGAGGCCGTGTTCGTGGGCTCCGGTGCCGGTCTGCCCCGCTTCATGGGCATCCCCGGCGAGAGCCTGAAGGGTGTGTACTCTGCCAACGAGTTCCTGACCCGCTCCAACCTGATGAAGGCCTACCTGCCCACCAGCAAGACCCCCATCCGCACCGGCAAAAAGGTGGCCGTTGTGGGCGGCGGCAACGTGGCCATGGATGCTGCCCGCAGCGCCCTGCGTCTGGGTGCCGAGACCGTGTACATCGTCTACCGCCGCGGCATGGCCGAGCTGCCTGCCCGTAAGGAAGAGGTGGAGCACGCCGAGGAAGAGGGCATCATCTTCAAGACCCTGTGCAACCCCGTGGAGATCCACGCCAACGACGAGGGCTTCGTCAAGTCCATCACCTGCATTGAGATGGAGCTGGGCGAGCCCGATGCTTCCGGCCGCCGCCGTCCCATTGAAAAGAAGGGCAGCGAGTTTGAGCTGGATGTGGATACCGTGATCATGAGCCTGGGCACCAGCCCCAACCCCCTGATCCGCTCCACCACTCCCGGCCTGGAGACCAACAAGCACGGCTGCATCGTCACCGAGGGTGACGAGGGCAAGACCAGCCGTGAGGGCGTGTACGCCGGCGGCGATGCCGTGACCGGTGCCGCCACCGTCATCAAGGCCATGGGTGCCGGTAAGGCAGCCGCCAAGGCCATGGACGAGTACATCCAGAATAAGTAAGGAACACTTCCCTTCTCCATAAAAAACAGGTGCACCTGAACGGTGCACCTGCTTTTTTTGCGCATCTCTATATTTTTAAGTCGTTATGAGGCCCTGTTCCAGACAGTACCAATAGATGCCATCCTCCATCACGGTACGGCAGTGTGCGGCAGCAGCAGCCTTCAGCTTCTCAGAGGCATTGCCCATAGCCACACCGGTGCCCACAGCCCCAAACATCTCCAAATCGTTGTTGCCATCTCCGAACGCCATGCTATCGGCTTTGGAGATGCCATAGAACTCCAACACCTTTTCCACGGCAATCCCCTTGCCGCCGCTGGCCGGAATGATATCCACAGCCCGATTCCACCACGCCGCGATCTTTGCATGGGTTACGTCCTTCAAAATAGCTGGGTACTCCTCTTCCCGGCCACCCATGAGCACCTGGAAAATTTCTCCCTTTGCCATCTCCTCAAAATCCTCAGCGATCTTCAACTCCACGCCGCCGATGGCAAAATACTCTTCCAGATCCGGTTCGGAGCCGTTGGCCGCCAGCCGGGTCGTGTTGGCCAGGGCAACGGGCCGTCCCAACGCCGCTGCGTTCCGGATGAGGGTAGCAACCTCCTCCGTAGGGATGGTGTTCTTGAAAATATCCTGCTCTGGAGTGAAGCAGTAGGAGCCGTTGTAGGTCAGGAAAGCATCAAAGGTCACCCCCTCAAACTTCGGCACCTCCATAGGAGCCCGCCCGGTGGCGATGCAGAGACGGATGCCGTTCTGGTGCAGCCGCCGCAAGGCTTCCAGCGTGCGGGGCCGGGCAGCACCCTTCAGCGGCACCAGTGTTCCATCCACATCAAAAAAGATGATCTTCGGTTTATTCATATGCCTTCCCTCCGGTTGCCGGACAGCCAGGGCTTATCCTATGGATTCCCAGCTGTTTTATGGGAAAATTATAGCACGAAGGGGGCGTTTTTTCAAATGTATCCCACTCTTTATGCATCCTGCCCAAAAAACAGAGCAATATTTTGTCACTCAAACCTGGCGGAATCTGATTGATTTTGACTGATATTTTGCTATAATAAGGGGGCAAGGCGGTCATAACCCGCCAACGTCAATCAGAATCAATCATATAAATCGAACAAGGGGGAATGTTCCCGATGCTGGCAGAAGAACGATTCAGCCTGATTCTGGATCTGCTGGCGCGGCAGCGCACCGCCACCGTACAGGAGTTGTGCGAGGCGTTGAACGCAAGCGAATCCACCATCCGGCGCGACCTGAACGAGCTGGACAAGCAGGGCAAACTGAACAAGGTGCACGGCGGGGCCACCCTGCCGGACAGCCCCTTCCGCACCGACGAGCCCACCATGGCCGCCAAGGAAGAGCTGGCCGTCAGTCAGAAACAGAGCATCGCCCAGGCGGCGGCAGAACTGATCCTGCCGGAAGATTTCATCTATCTGGATGCAGGCTCCAGCACGCTGGCTCTGGCACGGGCGCTGAGCGGCCCGGCCCTGAACGCCAGCTATGTGACCAACGGCGTGGCCCACGCCCGCCTGCTGGCCCAGAAGGGCTGCCGGGTATTCCTGCCCGGCGGGCTGCTGCGGCCCCAGACCGAGGCCATCATCGGGGCGGCTGCGCTGACTGCCATCCAACAGTACAATTTCACCAAAGCGTTCATGGGGGCCAACGGCGTGGCGCTGGATTCCGGCTTCACTACCCCAGACCCTGAGGAGGCCGCCGTCAAGGCTGCGGTCATCCGCCGGGCGCGGGAGACGTGGTTCCTGGTGGACGACACCAAATTTGCGCAGGTCTACCCCGCCGTCATCTGTGATCTGCACAGCGGTGCCATCCTGACGAACCGGTGCCCCAACCCCAAATACCGGCAATACGCTCTGATAAAGGAGACCGAGGTATGATCTACACTGTAACGTTCAATCCTGCCATTGATTATGTGGTCCGTCTCGACAGGCCCCTTGAGGTGGGCGAGGTGAACCGCGCCGCCGGGGAGGACTGCGTGCTGGGCGGCAAGGGCATCAATGTTTCCGGCGTGCTCCGGGAGCTGGGCTGTAAGAGTGTGGCTCTGGGCTTTGTGGCCGGTGAGACCGGTGCCTGGCTGGAACGTGGTCTGGCCGCGCAGGGGCTCCGGACCGATTTCATCCATCTGGCCGAGGGCATGACCCGCATCAACGTCAAGATCAAGGCGGGCACCGAGACCGAGCTGAACGGCGCAGGCCCCAGCATCCCGGAAAGTGCCATGCAGCAGCTGGAAGCCCAGCTGGACACCCTGCAGCCTGACGACATCCTCATTCTGGCGGGCAGCATCCCCAAGAGCCTTTCCCAGAGCACCTACGAGCGGCTGCTGGCAGGGCTGGAGAGCCACGGCGTGCGGGCCGTGGTGGATGCCACCCAGGATCTGCTGGTCAACGTCCTCCCCTATCACCCCTTCCTGATCAAGCCCAATGATCACGAGCTGGGCGAGATCGTGGGCCGGGAGCTGAAAACGGACGCAGAGATCACCGCCGCCGCCCGCGCCCTGCAGGAAAAGGGTGCCCGGAACGTGCTGGTGAGCATGGCCGGGAACGGTGCCCTGCTGGTGGATGAGCACGGCGAGGTGCACCGCATCGGCTGCCCCAAGGGCAAGGTCGTGAACAGCGTGGGCGCAGGCGACAGCATGGTGGCCGGTTTTGTGGCAGGTTATCTGCAAAGCGGCAGCTATGAGCAGGCCCTCCGGCTGGGCACCGCCTGCGGCAGTGCCACCGCGTTCAGCCTTGGGCTGGCAACGAAAGAAAAGATTGCCGAACTGATGCAGGAAATTTGAAGCAGAGCCCTCTTTGCGGTCTGCGGCGCAGACCGCAGCTGAGAGGGTTGCACAGAGAGAGAAAGGAGAACCCTTATGCGCATTACGGAATTATTCACTGCAAAGTCCATCGAGCTGGATTCTGCGGCCTCCAACCGGGACGAGATCCTCTCCCGGCTGGTGGAACTGCAGGCCACCCACGGCAATATCACCGACACAGAAGCCTACAAGAAAGCGCTCTACGCCCGGGAGGATGAGGCTTCCACCTACGTGGACAACGGCATCACCGTTCCCCACGCCAAGACGAATGTGGTCACCCGGCCCAGCCTGGCCGCCCTGCGTCTGAGCACCCCGGTGCAGTACAACGCCGAAGATGACGGCAAGACCGACCTGCTCTTTGCCATTGCGGCCCCCGAAAACGGCAGCCTGCATGTGGATATGCTGGCCCGCATGATGCAGATGCTGATGAACGAGGACTTTGTGGAAAAGCTGAAGGCCGCCAGGACCCCCGCCGAATTCCTTGCCCTCATCGACGCACAGGAGGAGGCCCAGTTCGGTGAGGAGAGCTTCACCCAGCAGGCCATCCCCCAGAGCGGCTACCGCATTCTGGCCGTGACCGCCTGCCCCAACGGCATTGCCCACACCTACATGGCCGCCGAGGCGCTGGCCAAGGCCGGTGACAAGCTGGGCCTGCCCACAAAGGTGGAGACCAACGGCTCCGATGGTGCCAAGAACGTGCTGACCCGCGCCGAGATCGCAGCCTGTGACGGCATCATCGTGGCTGCAGACAAGAATGTGGAGACCGCCCGCTTTGACGGCAAGCCCGTGCTGTTTGCCCGGGTGGATGACGGCATCCACAAGCCCGAGGAGCTGCTGAAAAAGGTAGCCCACGGTGAAATTCCTGTTTACCACGCCAAGGGCGGTGCCACCGCTGCCGAGGAGGAGACCTCCGGCGACAGCTTTGGCCGCAAGGTGTACAAGGACCTGATGAACGGCGTGTCTCACATGCTGCCCTTTGTGGTGGGCGGCGGCATTATGATCGCGCTGGCCTTCCTGCTGGACGATTACACCATCGATCCCTCCAACTTCGGCATGAACACCCCCATCGCCGCCTTCTTCAAGACGGTGGGCAGCGCCGCCTTTGGCTACATGCTTCCCATTCTGGCAGGCTTCATCGCCATGTCCATCGCCGACCGTCCCGGCCTGGCCGTGGGCTTTGCGGGCGGTGTACTGGCCATGAACGGCACCAACTTTGCAGGCCTTGCCAACGGTGAGACCACCGGCATTTCCGGCGGCTTCCTGGCCGCTCTGCTGGCCGGTTTCGCGGCCGGTTATGTGGTCGAGTTCCTGAAGAAGATCACCGAAAAGCTCCCCGCCAGCCTGAACGGCATCCGCCCCATGCTGATCTACCCGCTGGGCGGCATCCTCATCATCGGTGCCGTGATGTGCGGCATCAACCCTGTCATGGGCATGATCAACACCGCCATGACCAACTGCCTCAACGCCATGGGCGGCACCTCCAAAGTCCTGCTGGGTGCCATCGTTGCCGGTATGATGAGCATTGACATGGGCGGCCCCTTCAACAAGGCAGCCTACGTCTTTGGCACTGCCGCACTGGCCTCCGGCAACTACGAGGTCATGGCTGCTGTCATGGTGGGCGGCATGGTTCCTCCCATCGCGATCGCCCTCTCCACCACCTTCTGCCCCAAGAAGTGGACCCCTGACGAGCGCCGCAACGGCATCGTGAACTACGTCATGGGCCTGTGCTTCGTCACCGAGGGTGCCATCCCCTACGCCGCCGCCGACCCGCTGCGCGTCCTGCCCAGCTGTGTGGCCGGTGCCGCGCTGGCCGGTGCCCTCTCCATGACCTTCGGCTGCGCCCTGCGCGCTCCCCACGGCGGCATCTTCGTGTTCCCCGTGGTCGATCATGCCCTGCTCTACTGCGTAGCTCTGGCCGCTGGCAGCGTGGTGGGTGCCGTGATCCTGAGCCTGCTCAAGAAGAACCGCACCGACGCGGCCTGATCTGCCATTCTCCTTCTTCCTTTACCACCTTCTTCCTTTACCATATAAAAAGGGCCCGTCTGCGCGCACCAAAATGCGGCAGGCGGGCCCTTTCGTGCTTATCCCTTGATGATCCGGAGCAGGGTCTTGTCCAGCTGGATGGTGCGGTTCCAGGGGTTCAGGATGATGCCCTGGATCTCCGGCACCTGCAGTGCGGCATCCAGCAGCTTTTCAAGCTCCACCAGAAAGGTGGACTGCACCGCTTCCGCACCCTTCATCTCCTCTTCAAAGCTGGTAAAGGCATACCACCAGCTGGCCCCATCGGCCGTGCGGAGAACCCGCAGCTGCATCTGCTCACTGGCCGGGTTCGGCTCCACCGCCACCACGACCTGTCCGTTTTCCCGCATCCGCCGCCGGATCACGGTCAGGGTATGCGCCAGCTGCTCCTGTGTAGGCTCCTGCTGTAACTGGCAGACTGCCTGTTCGATCTTTTCGTTGCCGTTCAGGCCCTCGTCCTTCTTCTGCGCCATAAGCTCTCCCATTCTTTTTGTTGTATTTTATGCTTGTATTATATCCGCACTTTACGAAAAATGGAAGCGCTGGCCAGAGATTCTTTCTTTTTTCGTCTACTTTCGGGTGTTTTTTCAAAAATCAGTAGCCCCCGCCCCGAAAAAGTGTTACAATGTTTTCGTCTGGTATCATTTCAGAAACGACAGGACGCGCCGTTTTTCCGTGAGCCGTTTTGTCGGAATGGGAGAGATAAGGTAATGAAACGAATCCTTCGTTCTGCCGTCAGTCTGCTGCTGTGCGCCGCCGTGGCGCTGGGCGGCACTGCCTGCGGCCGAAGCAAGCTGCCCACCACCATCACGATCTGGACCTATTACAACGGCGATCAGCTGGAATGCTTCAACCAGCTGGTGGAGCAGTTCAACTCCACCGTGGGCAAAGAGAAGAACATCCGGGTCGAAAGCTCCAGTCAGGGCAGCGTGAACGACCTGGAGACCAGCGTGCTGGCCGCCGCCGAGGGCAAGGTGGGTGCCGAAAAACTCCCCAACATCGTCTCCTCCTACGCGGACACCGCCTTTACGCTGGATCAGATGGGCCTTGCCGTTGACCTGAGCCCCTACCTGACCGAAAAAGAGAAGTCTGCCTATATCGCCGGGTTTCTCGAAGAGGGCGACCTGATGAACAACGGGGAGCTCAAGGTCTTTCCCATAGCAAAGTCCACCGAGCTGCTCTACCTGAACACCACCGACTTTGCCCCCTTTGCCGAGGCCACGGGCGTGACCTATGCGGATCTTTCCACCGTGGAGGGGCTGAACGAGGCCGCACACAAATACTACGACTGGACCGATGCCCAGACGGCTGCACCCAACGACGGCAAGGCCCTGTATGGCCGCGACGCGCTGGCCAATTACCTGCTCTGCGGCGCACAGGAACTGGGTACGACCATCTTTGATGCCGAGAACGGCGTGATGACCCTGCACTTTGACAAGCCGACCCTCCGCAAGCTGTGGGATAACTACTATGTCCCCTACATCAAGGGCTGGTGCAGTGCCAGCGGCAAGTTCCGCAGCGACGATATCAAAACCGGCAGCCTGCTGGCCTATGTCGGTTCCTCCTCCAGCGCTTCCTTCTTCCCCACCCAGGTGCTGACCAGCGACACCGAGAGCCACGGCATCGAGATGGCCGCGCTGCCCTGCCCCAGCTTTGCAGGCTGTGAGCCGGTGGCCGTCCAGCAGGGGGCCGGCATGGTAGTCATCCCGGGCACCGAGGACGAGATCAGCGCCTGCGCTGCCTTCCTGAAATGGTTCACCCAGCCGGAAAACAACCTGCAGTTCTCGGTGCAGTCCGGCTATATGCCCGTGACCTATGCCGCCAACAGCATGTCCGCCCTTGAGAACAGCGGCCTGACGGTCTCCGAGCGCATCCACAAGGTGCTGAGCCTGTCCATTGATGTCATCGATCGCAGCAAGCTCTACACCACCCATGCCTTCCCGGATGCCCTGCGCGCCCGCAATACCCTGCAGTACGCCCTGGAGGACCGTGTCACTGCCGACCGTGCCACGGTGCTGGAGCGGCTGGCTGCCGGGCAGACCCCCGAGGAAGCCGAAGCCGAGTTCCTGACCGATGCCTATTTTGATGCCTGGTATGGCCAGACCCTGGCCGCTCTCAGCGCTTTTGCGGGCTGAGATGCCCTTGGAACAACCACAAAAGGAGAGCCCTTCAGATGCAGAACCGCAAGCCGCACAGACAAAAGGCCCCTCAGACGGGCCATTCTATCTTCGGCACCATCCTTTTCTCCCTGCTGGCTGTGCTGGCGGTGGAGATCCTGCTGCTGACCTTTGCCGCCCACGCCACCCGGCTTGGCCCCCAGCTGAACCAGAACGCCGAGGATATCCTTGCCATGCAGGTGGACAACCGCAGCCGGTATCTTCAGTCCATCTTCCACGATGCACAGGAGCTGACCAGCCTTTCCGATACCATCAATGGCCTGACCCAGCAGCTTCTGGACGAGGGAGAGATCAGCCTGAGCACGCTGGACAGCAGCAGCGACGCGGCCTATCCCCTGCTGGAAGCCGCCGCGCCGGAGCTCATCAGCACCCTGCGCATCAAGTCGGTGACCGGCGTGTTTCTTATCCTGAACACCCATGATCTGGACAAGCAGAAGCAGGACAGCCGGCTGCCCGCCATCTACCTGCGGGATCTCGACCCGGATGCCGCTCCCTCCCAGCGCAACGCCGACCTGACCTTTGTGCGGGCACCGGCCCAGCTGGTGCAGTCCCTCTCCATTGCCACGGACAACAGCTGGTCCCCCACCATCCGCTACCGGGCACTGGGAAACCGAGGCTTCCTTTATCCCCCTTTCCAGGCTGCCTATAAAGACGGAGCCAGCCTTGCCGCCTCCGATTATGGCCACTGGACCTCACGATCCTATCCGATACCCGGAGACACCCACGAGGCCATTGCCTACAGCCAGCCCCTGATCCTGCCGGACGGCACCGTTTACGGCGTGATCGGCGTGGAGCTGCTGGCCGACTACCTGTGGGAGAACCTGCCCTGCTCTGAGCTGCAGAACAGCGGCACCTATTTCCTTGCCGTGACCGATACGGAGGAGCTTTCTGCCTCTGAACTGCAGCTGCATCCGGTGCTCCGTTCCCACTGCGACGGACAGCCGGGTTCTACGGACGAAAGCCTTACGCTGCGCCTCCACAGTGCCCTGACCCGCCGCTACCTCTTCAACGATTCCCTCTACATTGCCTCGGTCTCCCCCTTGAACCTCTACAGCCGGAACGCTCCTTTCTCGGGCGAGCACTGGCTTCTCGTGGGCTCTGTTCCCGAGGCGCAGCTCTTTGCTTTTGCCCAGCGGCTGCAGCAGCTGTTCTCCTTCATCATTCTGATCACGCTGGCCGTTGGCTTTGTTTGCAGCTGGCTGATCAGCAGGCGGCTGGCCCGGCCCGTTGCCAAGCTCTCGGCTGAGGTAGCCGCTGCCGAAGCGGATTCCTCCGCCATCCCGCATCTTTCCACCACCGGCATCAGGGAGCTGGATCAGTTTTCCTCTGCCTTTACCCAGCTGAGCAAGGACGTGCTGGACTCCTCCACCCGCTTTTTGCGCATTATGAAATTGGCCAGTGCGGAGCTGGGCGGCTATGAGCTGCGCGATGACAGTGTTTATGTGACTGATAACTTCTTCTCCATGCTGGGCCTTGCACAGGAGCAGCCCGATCCGCTCACGCCAAAGGCTTTCCGCGCCCTGATGGGCACACTGGAGCAGCGGTGGTTCTACCGCCTGTCCCCGGCCAACAACAAGGTCTTTGCCATCCCCCAGCCCGACGGCAGCACCCACTACATCACCCTGCGTGTCACCCATATCCTGGGCGAAAACGCCTCCGAGGTGGGTCTTGCTGAGGATATGACCACCACGGTGCTGGAGCAGCAGCGCATTGAGCACGAGCGCGATTACGATACCCTGACCGGTCTGTACCGCCGCCGTGCCTTTGACCGCGCCTGTGAAGCGCTGTTCCAGCAGCCCGAAAAGCTGGGCTGTGCCGCCCTGCTGATGATGGATCTGGACAACCTCAAGCAGATCAACGACACCTACGGCCACGACTGGGGCGACCAGTACATCCGCCAGACCGGCCAGTGCTTTGCGGCCAATACGCCCGCCAACACCATCTGCTCCCGCCTTTCGGGCGATGAATTCCTGATCTTCTTCTATGGCTACCAGGATCAGGCACAGCTCCGCGCCCAGCTGGAGCTGCTGAGTGCCGCCCTGCAGCGCAGCGTGTCCATCCTGCCCAACGGCAAGCAGCTGCACATCAGCATCTCGGGCGGCATTGCCTGGTACCCCACAGACGGCCACGACCTGCTCACCCTGAAAAAATATGCCGACTTTGCGATGTATCAGGTCAAGCATTCCCACAAGGGCCGCATGTGTGATTTTGATATCGGCAGCTACCATCAGGAGGCATACGCCGCTCAGACCCAGCAAGACTTTGAGCTCCTGCTGCAGGAGGAACTGGTGACCTACCACTTCCAGCCCATCTACTCTGCCCGTACCGGCCGGATCGCAGCCTATGAGGCCCTCATGCGGGTGGATCTGCCCACCCTGCACTCCCCCGCTCAGGTCATGCAGCTGGCCCATGAGACGGGCCGCCTGTATGAGATCGAACGGATCACTGTGTTCCATTCCAGCGCGATCTTCCAGCGTATGCAGGCACAGGGCCTGTTCCAAAGCGATGCCCTGCTCTTCATCAACTCCATCGCCAATGTCAGCCTGACGAATGAGGATGTGGAGGAATATGCCCAGCGTTACCCCGAGCTGCTCAAGCGGCTGGTGGTGGAGATCACCGAACAGGAGGATCTGGACCGCGCATGTCTGGAACGGAAGCGGAACGTTCCGGGCTTCTCCGGCTCCTTTGCGCTGGATGACTACGGCAGCGGCTACAGCAACGAATTGAACCTGCTGGAGCTCTCGCCCCGGTACATCAAGATCGACATCTCCATTGTGCGCGGGATCGACACCGACCGTGATAAGCAGCAGATCGTCTCCAACATTGTGGCTTACGCACACGCCCGCAGTATGCAGCTCATCGCCGAGGGCATTGAGACTGAGGCCCAGCTGCGCACCGTCATCGGTCTGGGCGTGGACCTGCTGCAGGGCTACTACCTCAGCCGCCCCGCCGCAGTGCCCGCCCCCATTGCACCGGCAGCGCAGGCGGTGATCGACCAGCTCGAACACCAGCGGTTTGATCCTCTCGGTTTATGATCTTTCCGGCTCCCCTGTGGGGGAGCCTTTTGTGACCCCATTCAGAGAAAGGAGACACGATGAACCACGAATCCAGTTCCGCTCTCCCCGCCGCCATCCGGGTGCGGGGCGCGCGGGTGCACAACCTGAAGAACATCGACGTAGATGTGCCGCTCCACAAGATCGTCGGCATTGCGGGCGTGTCCGGCTCCGGCAAGTCCTCGCTGGCGCTGGGTGTCCTCTACGCCGAGGGCTCCCGCCGCTATCTGGAGGCCCTTTCCACCTACACCCGCCGCCGGATGACCCAGGCCGAAAAGGCGCAGGTGGACGAGATCCGCTATGTTCCCGCCGCACTGGCCCTCCACCAGCGGCCCGGTGTGCCCGGAATGCGCTCCACCTTTGGCACCATGACCGAGCTTTTGAACAGCCTGCGGCTGATGTTCTCCCGGCTCTCCCACTATCCCTGCCCCAGCTGCGGCTGCATGGTGCCGCCCAGCCTGAACATTGCGGCCGAGATCCCGCTCTACTGCCCCCGGTGCGGCGCGCAGGTGCCGGTGCTGGGCGCGGAGCAGTTCGCCTTTAACAGCACCGGAGCCTGCCCAGACTGCGAGGGCACCGGCATCGTGCGGGTGGTGGACGAATCCACTCTGGTGCCGGACGAGAGCCTTTCCATCAACGAGGGCGCAGTGCTGCCCTGGCAGACCCTGATGTGGTCGCTGATGAAGGAGATCGCCGAAAAGATGGGCGTGCACACCAACGTTCCCTTCCGGGAGCTGACCCCGGAAGAGCGCGACGTGGTGTTCCACGGCCCTGCCAAAAAGGTGCACCTGCTCTACCAGAACAGCAAGACCGGCGCGGCGGGTGAAATGGATTTCACCTACTTCAACGCCGTTTATACCGTAGAGAACGCTCTTGCCAAGGTAACGGACGAAAAGGGCATGAAGCGGGTGGAGCGGTTCCTGAAGCAGGGCCCCTGCCCTGCGTGCGGCGGCTCCCGCCTGAACGCCGCGGCCCGGGCTCCCCGGCTGCGGGGCATCGGGCTGGCCGATGCCTGCCGCATGACGCTGGACACACTGGTACAGTGGGTGGAGGGGGTGCCCGCCTCCCTGCCCGTGGAGATGCGTCCCATGGCTGAGAGCATCTGCGAGTCCTTTCAGGCCACCGCCGCCCGCCTGCTGGATCTGGGGCTGGGCTACCTCTCTCTTGACCGGGAGGCTGCCACCCTTTCCACAGGGGAGCGCCAGCGGGTGCAGCTGGCCCGCTCGGTGCGCAACCGCACCACCGGCGTGCTCTATGTGCTGGACGAGCCCTCCATCGGCCTGCACCCCTCCAACATCGAGGGCCTGCGGGGCGTGATGCATGACCTGATCGCCGACGGCAACTCCATCGTGCTGGTGGATCACGACACTGAGATCCTGCGGGATGCCGACTGGCTCATTGAGATGGGCCCCGGTGCCGGTGAAAACGGCGGCACCATCCTGACACAGGGCACTGTGGAGCAGGTGGCCCAAAGCCCGGCCTCCCGCATCGGGCCCTTCCTTGCCGACCTGCACACCCTCTCAGCCCGCACCCGCACCCCGGAAGCGGAGCTCTTTGCGCTGGGCACCATCACCCTGCGCACCCGGGCCATCCACACCGTCAAGCCGCTGGAAGTCCGGCTGCCCAAGGGGCGGCTCATTGCAGTGACCGGCGTGTCCGGTTCCGGCAAGACCACGCTGGTGCTGGAAAGCCTGATCCCCGCGCTGGAAGCCGCCGCCAAGGGCGACGCTCTGCCCGCCCATGTGGAAAGCATCACTGCACCGGGCATTGCGCAGGTCAAGCTCATTGACGCAACGCCCATCGGCATCAATGTTCGGTCCACGGTGGCCACCTACGCCAATGTCCACGATGAGCTGCGCAAGATCTACGCCCGCTCCCCCCTTGCCAGGGAGAAGGGCTACAAGGCGGGCGATTTTTCCTACAACACGGGCCGCCTGCGCTGCCCCGGCTGCGACGGCACCGGCACCATCAGCCTGGACATCCAGTTCCTGCCGGATGTGGAGATCACCTGCCCGGACTGCGGCGGCTCCCGCTACCAGAAGGATGCCGCCGCCCTCTACCGCACCCGGAAGGACGGCACCCAGGCCGAGAGCCTGCCCCGCCTGATGGAGATGAGCGTGGACGAAGCCCTTGCCGCCTGTGCCGACCTCAAGCTGGTGGCCAGCCGGCTGCAGACCCTTTCCAGCCTGGGGCTGGGCTACCTGACTCTGGGCGAGGCCACGCCCAGCCTTTCGGGCGGGGAGGCCCAGCGGCTCAAGCTCGCCAGCGAGATGGGCAAAGGGCAGGCCGACACCGTGTTTGTATTCGACGAGCCCACCATCGGCCTGCACCCGCTGGATGTGCGTACCCTGCTGGGCGTGTTCCAGCGTCTCATTGACAGCGGAGCCACTGTGGTGGTCATTGAGCACGATCTGGATGTGATCCGCAACGCCGACTATCTCGTGGACCTTGGCCCCGGCGGCGGCGAGAGCGGCGGACGCATCGTGGCCTGCGGCACACCGGAGCAGGTGGCCGCCGATCCCGCCAGCATCACCGGAAAATATCTGCACCTGTAATCAAAAGAGGGACCCCGCCCAACGGCGAGGTCCCTCTGACATTTTATGACAAATTTTAGGTATCCTGCAGCTCCCCGCGGCTGGCGGCCTTGAGGTAAGCAAAGATAAAGCCGTCCAGATCACCATCCATCACGGCATCGACATTGCCGGTCTCGTAGTTGGTGCGGTGATCCTTGACCATGGTGTAGGGCATGAACACATAGCTGCGGATCTGGTGGCCCCAGGCGATCTCATTCTGCACGCCCTTGATGTCGTCGATCTTGTCCATGTGCTGCTGCTTTGCGATCTGATACAGCTTTGCCTTCAGCATTTCCATGGCGTAGTCACGGTTCTGGAACTGGCTGCGCTGGGTCTGGCAGCTGACCACGACACCGGTGGGCTTGTGGATCAGACGGACAGCGGAAGAGGTCTTGTTGATGTGCTGGCCGCCGGCACCGGAGGAGCGGAACACCTGCATCTCGATGTCCTCGGGGCGGATGTCCACCTGAATGGTGTTGTCCAGTTCGGGCATCACCTCCAGAGAGGCAAAGCTGGTCTGGCGGCGGGCGTTGGCATCAAAAGGAGACACGCGGACCAGACGGTGCACGCCGTTCTCGCTCTTCAGCAGGCCGTAGGCGTTGGCACCCTTGACCATCATGGAAGCGCTCTTCATGCCGGCCTCATCGCCATCCTGATAATCCAGCACCTCCACGGTCATGCCGTGTGCCTGTGCCCACTTGTTGTACATACGGTAGAGCATCTCGGCCCAGTCCTGCGCCTCGGTGCCACCGGTACCGGCGTGGAAGGTCAGGATCGCGTTGCTGTGGTCGTACTCACCGTTCAGCATGGTCATCAGCTGCAGCTCGTCCACGGCCTTGCCCACAGCGTTCACGGCTTCCTCTGCCTCGGGCACCATATCGGGGTCGTACTCCTCGTCCAGCATCACCAGCATGGTCTCGGCATCATCGTACAGGCCCTGCAGCTTTTCAAAGCGGTTCAGCTTGCCCTTCAGGTCGCCCACTTCATCAAAGACCTTCTTGCTCAGCTCAGCGTCATCGTAAAAGCCGGGGCGGCTCATGGTGTGCTCCAGCTCCTGCACGCGCTTGCGGGAAGCGTCGATGGCCAGCGCTTCCTCCAGGTCCTTCACAGCGGTGCCGTAATCGGCCAGCTGCACTTTCAGTTCGTCAGTAGTAATCATATTTTAAGAATCCCTCAAAAGATACAGTTTATACACAGATACTTCATTAGTATACCCAGAATCCATGATAAAGTAAAGAGGAAAAATACTCAACCTACTGGAATTTTGAAGATTTTTGCCTTTTCTTTTCTCTTTTAAGGGAGTATAATAAGTTCAACTAGCATACCGGGAGGATCTTATGCCCAAATATTATGGCTGCCCCTGTGAGGGCTGCGGCAAGCCGCTGACACTGCAGGACGATATCGTTGTCTGCCCCGACTGCGGCGCGCCTTATCACCGCGATTGTTACGAAAAGCTCGGCCGCTGCATCCATGCCCCGGCCCACGCCGCCGGATACGAGTGGAAGTTCCCTTATCAGGAAAGTGAGCTGTGCACCTGCCCTGCCTGCGGCGAGCGCACCCTGCGCAGTGAGTCTGTCTGCCGCTGCTGCGGTGCGGCCCTGCCCCCGGAGGGGGCACAGGAGCCCGCCGACCGTGCCGATTCGGATGAGCACAGCGAGGAGTTTGATTACTCCACCTTTTACCGCCAGTTCCAGGAGACCGGGGCCCCGCAGGTAGACCCGCTGCGCCAGACCTATCAGGCGGCTTTTGGCAAGGAAGAGGTCATGGACGGCATCCCCTGCAAGGACTGGGCGGATTTCATCGGCCCGGCTTCCCCTGCCTACCTGAGCGCCTACTGCCGGATGCAGCTGTCCCACACCAAGACCTCCATGAGCTTTTCGGCCATGCTGTTCGGCCCGTTCTATTTCTTCTACCGCAAGGCGTGGAAGCCCGCATTCGCCTTTCTGGCCGCCGAGCTGGTGCTGGCCCTGCCCACCTTCATTGACCTTTTGCAGGTCACGGACAGCAGCCTGGCCCCGGGACTTTCCACCTCCACCCTGCTCACCCTTTCCCGGGTCTGCTCGGTGCTCAGCTTCCTGCTGATGATCGTGCGCGGCCTGTATGGCAAGTGGCTCTACCGCCAGAGTGCCGCCGAGAAGATCCGCCGCATCCGCGCGGAGTTCCCGGACGCGGCACAGCGCAAAGCCGTGCTCTGCGCGCAGGGCGGCACCAGCTGGGCCGCCGTGCTCGGCTGTCTGGTCCTGCTCATGGTCATCGGCAGCGCGTTCACCCTGCTGCTGGGTCCCAATGTGGATGCCCTGATCCATCTGGTCTACGGCTGAGCGTTCAGCCCGAAATGATATGATGAAGGAGTTCCGAACCATGAAAAAAGTTACGAAGGCTGTCATCCCTGCCGCTGGTCTGGGCACCCGTGTGCTGCCCGCCACCAAGGCCATGCCCAAGGGGATGCTCCCCATCGTGGATAAGCCCGCCATCCAGTATCTGGTGGAGGAAGCCGTCAAGTCCGGCATCACAGACATTCTGATCATCTTGGGCCGCAACCAGAGCATCATCGAGGATCACTTTGACCGCAGCCCCGAACTGGAAGAAAAGCTGGCCGCCCCCGGCAAGGAAAAAATGCTGGAGGAGTGCCTGGGCATCTCGAACCTTGCCAACATCTTCTTTGTGCGCCAGAAGCAGACGCTGGGCCTGGGCCACGCCGTGAGCATGGCAAAGGCCTTTACCGGTGACGACCCGTTCGTGGTCATCTACGGCGACGACGTGATCTGGGGCGAGGACCCTGTCTGCGCCCAGCTCATCCGCGCCTATGAGGAGTTCGGCCGCCCGGCTGCGGGTGTCTCCGCTGTGCCCTGGGCCGACGTGAGCCGTTACTGCAGCCTGAAGACCACCCCCATCCACGACAACTATTTCTTTGTGGATGACATGATCGAGAAGCCCAAAAAGGGCCAGGAGTTCAGCAACTACTCCATTCTGGGCCGTGTGCTGCTGACCCCTGAGATCTACGATATCCTCGCCCACACCAAACCCGGTGCAGGCGGCGAGATCCAGCTGACCGATGCCATGGCTGAGTATGCCCGCAACTGCGGCGGCATGACCGCCGTGGAGTTCACCGGCACCCACTACGACATGGGCAACAAGCTCCGCGTGGTGGAGGCTCAGGTAGAGCTGGCATTGCAGCACCCCGAGATCGGCGAGGCTTTCCGCGCCTACCTGAAGGAGTTCTGCAAGACCCTGTAACTGTCACTTTCCTTTCCATGACCCAAGACCGCTCTGCCCCCGGGCAGGGCGGTCTTTTGCTGCAATAACCCCGGCAAGAAATTGGTTGATACAAAACAGATCCTGCGGTATACTGGAATGGATTGTTTTTATTGAAAGATCGTGTCAAAGAGAAAGCGAGGTTTTTTCATGGCAAATGCCGACCGCAGCGCGGAGCAGTTCCGCAAAATGACGGAGACCCCCATCCCGAAATTGATCCTGAGCCTGGCGGCTCCCACGATATTGAGCATGCTCATCACCAGCATCTACAATCTGGCCGATACCTTTTTTGTGGGCCAGATCTCCACCAGCGCATCCGGCGCGGTGGGCATCGTTTCCAGCCTGATGGCCATTCTCCAGGCGCTGGGCTTTATGCTGGGCCACGGCTCCGGCAGCATCATCAGCCGCAGCCTGGGCAGCCAGAACACCGATGCTGCCACCCGGTTTGCTTCCACCAGCTTCTTCACAGCGCTGGTGTTCGGCGGCATCATCACAGCGGCAGGCCTGCTCACCCTGCCCGATTTTATGATGCTGCTGGGCAGCACCGAGACCATCCTGCCTCATGCCTGCGCCTACGCGCGGTACATCCTGCTGGCCGCTCCCATTATGATGTCCAGTCTGGTGATGAACAACATCCTGCGCTATGAGGGCAAGGCCAGCTTTGCCATGATCGGCCTGGTCACCGGCGGCCTGCTGAACATTGCGCTGGACCCGCTGTTCATCTTTGGGCTGGGCATGGGCACCGCCGGTGCGGGCCTTGCCACGGCCCTGAGCCAGACCATCAGCTTCTGCATCCTGCTGTCCATGTTCCTGCGGGGCAAAACGGTCAGCCAGTTCCGGATCACGGCAGTCACCCACAGCCCAGCGGAGTTCGGCACCATCCTGATGACCGGTATGCCCAGCTTTGGCCGTCAGGGCCTGAACAGCATTGGCGGAATGCTGCTGAACATCGCCGCCCGGGGCTATGGCGACGCTGCCGTGGCCGGTATGAGCATCGTTTCCCGCATCTTCATGTTCATCATCTCGGTAGCCATCGGCACCGGGCAGGGCTTTCAGCCGGTGGCGGGCTTCAACTATGGTGCCAAAAAGTACCGCCGGGTGCAGCAGGCCTGCCTGTTCACCATGGCGGCAAGCTTCTGCTTCCTCTCTGTCATTCTCACTGCCTGCTGGTTCAATGCCGAGACCCTCATCCGCCTTTTCCGCGATGATCCCGAAGTCACCGCCGTGGCCCTGCCCGCCTTCCGCTACCAGTGCTTTGCCATGCTGCTGCAGCCCGTAATCGTGGCAGGCAACATGCTGTTCCAGTCCATCGGCAAATCGGGCCGGGCCACCTTTCTGGCCTGCTGCCGTCAGGGCGTGTTTTTCATCCCGCTCATCCTCACCCTGCCCCGGGCCTTTGGGCTGCTGGGTGTTGAGATCTGCCAGCCCATCGCCGATGTGCTGACCTTTTTTGTCACCGTGCCCTTCCTCTTCCCCTTCCTGCGTCAGCTGGTGCGGATGGACGAAGCCGAGGCTGCCAAGGCCTGAAGCGCCCCTGTAACAAAACTGTAACCATAACCGGACGTTCGATTGCAATTGAACGTCCGGTTTATTCGTATTATAATCAGGATAGGAAAGTTAAATTCTGCCAAACCTGTGAGGTACGCTTATGAAACGTTCTGTTCTCCGCATCGGCTGTGCAGTGCTCAGCCTGTCTGCCGCGGCAGGGCTGCTGGCCTCCTGCTCCCTGCTGCCTCCGGCCTCGCCCCTGCCCGATTCCAAGCCCGCGCAGGCTGAGGAAGCGCCCGGCCCCGCTGCAGCTTCACTGGACGACGGCAAGCTGCGCATCCTGTACAGTAACGGCTCCAACGGCGGCAATACCGTGCTCTGCGGCAATACCGTGTTGTATCAGGCCGCCGGCAGCGAGACCGTGTATCTGGTGCCGGATACCCTGACCGGCACCGTGCGGTACTATCTGCGGCAGTGGTCAGCCCCCGGCACCCCCACCGGGCGGGCAACCGCCCTGTGCGACCGCAGCGGCAAGGAGATCCTGACCTTTGACCGTGCCTACGATGCCGCTTTGACCGGCAGCCTGCTGGTCCTGACCGCACCGGAACAGATGGCCTATGCCCCCTGCAACAACCACGCCGCAGGCGATTGCCGGGTGATCGACCTTGCCACGGGCGAGGAGCTGGCTGTGCCCGAAAACACCTACGGATGCAGCATAGCAGGCAGCTATCTGGCCTTTGAAGTCTGCAATGTCCCGGCAGACTATGTGCAGGAAAACGAATGGGGCGATGACCTGCCCCTCTACTGCGCTGTACAGGTGCAGGATCGGCAGGGCGAGGTGGTCTACCAGGCAGAGCTGTCCGGCCTTTCCAGCTTCTATGCCAGCAGCAGCGACAGCTCTGCCCCCACCGACTGGCTGGTGGTGAGCCACTACAACGAGGATGGCACGATGGGTGCCGACAGCCTGTACAACCCCACCACCGGCGAGGAGCTGACCGGTTACCAGCAGTACACCGGTGCAGGCACGGTCAGCCTGTACAACAACGGCAGATACCAGCTGGTGGATCTGGTCAGCACGGAGCAAAGCGCCGTGCTCTGCGAGTATGACCAGCCCATCCGGTACTATGCGCCCGGCGTGGCGATCACGGAACCGGATGCCTCCACCCCCGAAATGGCGGGGCGGTATCTGTTCCACGACCTGCTCACCGGCGAGGAGAAAAACCTCTACGATGCCAATACGGATGATGCCACGTTGGCCATCTACGCCATGGATGGCACCGTGCGGGTGTTCGACCTGCAGACCGGTGTTCTGCTGACCGATACCACCATCGACCCGGTGGAGAACCAAGTGCGGGCCCATATCTATGCCGAAAACGGCTGGGTCTGGGTCGCGCAGGACGACAACGACAACTATGACGCAACGGCCATCCACATCTGCGGGCCGGACGGTATCCACAAGACCCTCGACCCGGCCAAGCTGGATAAGACCTACAACTACTACTCGCCCCTGCTCTCCACTGAGGACGGCATCTACTTCTACGGCTGCTACAACGGCCCCGGCAGCAGCTGGCTCTATGATGTTCTGGACAGCGACGGCACTGTGGTGGTAAGCGGCCTGCGCACTTGTGCCGGGTACTACGCCAACAGCGTCAACGGCCTGCCCGAGGGCGTGTTCGCCGCCGTCAAGGGCTTTGAGAGCGGCTGGATGGACCTGACCGGCCAGTGGCTCTACGCCGAGAGCATCTTCGCTTCCAGCAACGATGAAATGGACAACGGTTTCTTCTAAGGAGGTTTTTCCATGCGTACTGTCAAAATTTCCCGCCGCGCGTTCCTGACCGGTCTGGGTCTGGCATCCACCGCCGCCCTGCTCTCTGCCTGCAACACCGTGCCTGCCTCCTCTGATTCGGGGGCGGCACCGTCTCAGCCTGATTCTGAGGCCCCCGCCTCTTCTGCCGCCAGTGAAATGCCCGCACAGCCCATCCTGAGCGTGGATGAATTCCCCATCACGGATGGCAGCACGGCCTGCATCCCGCTGATCGCGCAGATCATGGCCGACACCACCGGGCTGGATCTGGAGACCGCCCGAAGCGCCGTGACCACCAACACCACGGCCCAGGCCTGGCGCAACCTGGGCCTGTACGGCAACAATTACGGTGATTCGGTCAAGCTCATCATCGCCTACGAAGCCCCGGAATCCGTCAAGGAGGAGCTGAAGGCAGACGGTGACCCGCTGGAGCAGAAGGCCATTGGCCGGGACGCGCTGGTGTTCATCGTCAACGAGGACAACCCCGTGCAGAGCCTGACCCTGCAGCAGCTCAAGGACATCTACGCCGGAACGATCACCAATTGGAAGGATGTGGGCGGCAAAGATCAGGAGATCATTGCCTTCCAGCGGCGGGCTGACTCCGGCAGCCAAACCCTGTTCCAGAAACTGCTGATCCAGGGCGGTCCGCTGATGGAGGCCCCCACCGAGCTGGCCCCCACCGCCATGGGTGAGCTGGTGGACAGCATTGCAGAGTATAACAACTCTGCCAACGCCATCGGTTTCTCGGTCTACTACTACATCGACCAGATGTACTCCAAGCCCGGTCTGCGGCTGCTGGCCGTGGATGGCGTGACTCCTTCCAACGAGACGATCGCCGACCAGAGCTACCCGCTGTGCAACGAATTCTATGCCGCCATCCTGCAGGATTCCGCTGCCGACAGCCCGGAGCGCAGGATCTACGAGTGGCTCTCCACCGATGCAGGCCGTTCCTGCATTGAGCACTCCGGCTATGTAGCCGTCCAGTAATTCCCAGAAAATTCGGCACATTTCATTGACTTTGCTCAAATCCTTTGCTAGACTTAAGAAAAGTTTGTCAGCTTTTTTCGTTTCACGATCTTGAGCAAAGGAGATGCCGCATCATGTCCCATCCTTCCGACACCCCGCACTCCTCCCATGTTGAGAGCCGCAGCCGCAAGGCACTGCGCAGCTACATCATTCAGGCCGCCACCCTGCTGGAGATCGTGCTGTCCGGGCTGGTGCTCATCGGCCTGCTGCTCAGCTTCATCCCCCTGCTCAAGTGGATGCCGGGCCTGCTGTTTGATGGCAACGATGTAGAGATCCGCGGCTTCCTTGAGCGGGCGCTGGACATTGTCATCGGCGTGGAGTTCATCAAGATGCTGGCCAAGCACAGCCCCGGCAGCAGCCTGGAAGTGCTGCTCTACGCCATTGCCCGCCACATGGTGGTCGGCCACGAATCGGCTCTGGACAACCTCATCAGCGTGGGGGCCATTGCGTTGATCTTTGTCGTGCGCAAGTTCTTCTTTGTGCCGGCCTTTGGTGCCCACCTGCCTGACGGCAATCCCGCCCCGGACCTGACCCCCAACCAGAGCGGCATCCCCGCCGAGGAGTTCCGCACCCGCCTGCGCCAGCGCATCCATGCAGAAGCTCTCGCCGACGAGGAGGACGACGAGGACGATGAGACCGAGGAAGTATAAGATTCCCGAACGCACAAAAACCCGAGGACAGCTGTGATGCTGTCCCCGGGTTTCTTATTGTTTTGGTATTCTAGTCAATCGCTTGGAGCACCTTCATGGTGTTCCGCATTAAAGAATGCTCCATTCCACTCCTTATTGCACCCCGAAAGCAATTCGTCCCAACTTCCAGCATACCAGACATCCGATAAATTCGAACATCCATCAAATGCCCCCGCTCGAATTTCCTTCGTTGCCTTACCAAGTATGACTGTTCGCAAAGAATAACAACTTGCAAATGTTTGCTTTTCTATGGTCTCCTGTCCCTCAAGATATACACTGATAAGTTTCTTGCAATCTGCAAATACTCCACCATTCATCATCCGAATATTTGACGGGATAAAAACCTTCAACAGCCCTGAATTTTCAAATGCTGACTGGTAAAGTTCCAGTCTACTGTTTTCAGGGAAAGTAATCTCTTCTAGTGATACACAATCTAAAAATGCAGACTGTTCAATCTTCACCAGAGATTTTGGCAGCTGCACAGATTTCAGATTATAACACCCTGAAAATGCGGCAAAGCCAATCTCCGTAACGCCTTCCGGGATACTCACCGATTCCATGGTGGTATTATTTTTGAAGCATCCTGAACTGATTTTGGTAAACTTCCCGCTGGGCAGAACAACATCCTTTTGCTTGCCGGTATCATAGCTTTTCAGCACGCCATTCACGATCAATGGATTCTCTTTTTCCGGCACGCTGGATGCTGGCGGCTCCGGTTCACTGGAAGAAGCCGATTCCGAGGGGGCGGGCACTTCCTCCGGCTGAGAGGGAGCCGATACCTCACTGGAAGCGGGCGGTTCCGCAGGCGCGGGCATCTCTCCCCCGCCGCAGGCAGAAAGCAGCACGGTACCGCACAAAAACAGCGCTGTGCACAGAACGGTCCTCCATTTCATAGCGAGCCTCCTATTCTGCCCCGCAGGGGCCATCTTCTTTTTTTTCAGAACACCTTGCGGCACTCCACCACAAGGCCGACCACCCGCACCTGCACCCGTTTCAGATCATAGATCTGGGGCTGGTGCACGGGGTTGAAGCTTTTGGGGGTCAGGACCACAAGGCTCCCCTCCTGACGGAAATATTTCACGGTGGCTTCATCGCCGTTGACCATCACCACGGCAAGCTGGCCGTTTTCCACCTCCGGCTGCTCCCGTACCAGGATCTCATCGTTTTCCGAGATGCCCACGGCGTTCATGCTGTCGCCCCGGACACGGAGCCAGAAGTACCGTGCCCCGTCCTTCCGGGTGATGGGGATGTAGCCCTCAATGTTTTCTTCCGCATACATGGGCAGGCCTGCACGCACCGTGCCCAGCAGCGGAGCCGTGAGAGCGGGATCGAACGGGACAGCCCCTTCGGGCAGCTTCCGCTCCTCCTGCACCGACGGGACGGCTTCGCCCAGCAGTTCCCCCACCGGCACGCCAAAATAGGCGGATACCCTGGCCAGCGTCTCGCCCGAGGGGGTCGCCCCGGTGTTTTTCCATTTGGTCACTGTGGAGTTGCTCAGGCCCATCTCCTGCGCGGCCCGGCTGCGGCTGATGCCTCTGGCCTGACACAGGGCCGTGTAGCAGTCATAAAACACAAATTTTGCACTCCTTCTTGTGCAGAACGCCGGTTTTCTAACCGGATTCAGATTTTCCCTTGACTTTCTGAATTTAATCAGATATTATAGCCTCATAAACTGATTTTGGTTAGATTTTATCCACCAAACCATCTGCGGTCTTTTCACAATCTTACCGGAAACTCTAACCAAAGTCAAGCTTTTTGAACGCGAAAACCACGACAAAAGGAGTGAAACTGTATGATCGAACGTCAGATCCATTTATCCTCGGGCGGCGGGGCTGCTTTGCAGGGGTACGATGGCCTGCTCCGCTTCGGCTACACCAAAAACCGGGGCATCTACGCCCTGCGGGTGGAAGCCGACGGCGAGTGGCAGGGCATGACCCTGCGGGCCTTCTGGCACCTGCCGGATGGGAGCGCTGCCCCCTCCACGCTGGTGGCAGACGGCCTTGTGGAGGTGCCCGCCCTCATCACGGCTGTGCCCGGGGAGGGGCGCATCACCTTTGAGGGCACCGATGGCACCCGCACCCTGACCAGCGCGGACGTGTACTACTGCGTGGCCGAAAACTCCGGCACGGAGGACAGCACCCTGCCCCAGCCCGGCACGCCCGCCTGGCAGGCCCTGCTCGACCGGCTGAAAGCAGCTGTGGAAAGCGGTGCATTCCGGGGCGAAAAGGGTGACCCCGGACCACAGGGAGAACCCGGTGCCGCAGGACCCACCGGCCCCAAAGGAGAGCCCGGCCCGCAAGGCCCAAAGGGAGAACCCGGCCCCCAGGGCCCAAAGGGTGACCCCAGCGATCCCGGCCAATGGGAGCTGCTGGAAAAGGTGTCCCTGAACGCCGCCACTGCCAGCTTTGAGCGCACCTTTCCCACCGAACTGCAGGCGCTGAAGGTGCTGTTTCAGGCAGGCAACAGCCAATCCAAGGGCACGCTGCACTGGGTTTGCAGCACCAGCGATGGTACCCAGCTGCTCAGTGCTTCTGCCCCCTGTGCTGCCAGCAGCTCGATGTCCAGCCCGCCCACCCGCACCTTTTCCAGCTTTCAGGCACTTCCCTGCTTCGGCCAATATCTCTGTTTTGCCGCATCCGGCACCACGGGTGCACCGCCTGCGGTCGTTCTGCCTGCCGGAAGCGGCGGCCAGAATGTGGATGCCAGCCAGAAGCTCGGCAGGCTGACCCTGACCGTGGACACCAACGTCCGGCTTGCCGCCGGTGCCACGATCGAGCTGTGGGGCGTTCCGGCCTGAGCGGGAACACCGAAACCGTTCCCGACAGAACTTTCGGTAAAATTTCTTTCACTTTCCATGAAATTTTTGTGTTTCGTCTTGATGCATCTTCCATATTTTGTTATACTGGTTAAAAAGCGGAAAGTGGGGAGTCGGCCATGGATGTCCCTGTTCGGTTTATCGATTCGATCATCAACAATCCCCTGCTGATGCAGTTTCTTGTGCATCGGTGGTTTTTTCTGTTGGAATATGACCCCCGTCTGGATCAGCTGCGGGTCTACGATACCCAGAGCCGCACGCTGGAAACGCTGGATGCCTACCTTGGCTCCGAGAAGCCGGAGCACGCCACGATCTTCGCGGAGGACCGCTGGAAGATGCGTGCCCTGCTCACCGGTGAGCTGTACGGCCCGCTGGAGATGCGTTTTGTCTCGCCGGATGGGGTGTATTATTCCCGGGAGGTGGATGCCCGCCCGGTCGAGGACCCCGCCCGCGGCACACTCTATGTGGGCTACGCTAAGGACATCACCGACCAGAAGAATCAGACCCAGGAGCTGCTGGAGCAGGCCCGCCACGATTCCCTGACCCAGCTGTATAACAACCGCACCGGCAAGGAGCTTATCGACCGCTATCTGCAGGCCAAAGATCCCTATGCCTCCTGCGGAATGCTGGTCATCGACCTTGATTTTTTCAAGAACGTCAACGACCGCTACGGGCATCTGTTCGGCGACAAGGTCCTGCAGGAGTTTGCCCGGCTGCTGCGCACCCTGTTCCGCTCCAGCGACATTCTGGTGCGGTTCGGCGGCGATGAATTCGTGGTGTTTCTGAAGGATATTCCCAACACCACCCTGCTTCAGAAGACCCGCCAGCTGTCAGAATCCGTGCAGCAGGTGAAGTTCTGGGAAAACGATTACCGGATGACCTGCAGCATTGGTGCCTGCTTCCTGCCTGAAAACACAGCGGGCTATTCCTTTGACCAGCTGTTCGAAAACGCGGACTGGGCCCTGTATCAGGCCAAGCAGAACGGCCGCAACCAGTATGTGTTCTGCGACAATCTGCGGCGCTATGCCCAGGCGGTTCCTGCCGCCCCGGAAACAGCCGATATCGATGCACGCTACCTGCACAACGACCTGATCTCCACCGCCTTTGAACTGTTTGAGAAGAACAACAGCTTTGAGACTGCTATCCCCCTCTTCCTGAAGATCGTCGGCATCCGGATGCAGCTGGACCGCATTACCATTGTGGACACCTGCATCCGGGAACGCAGCGTCTCCCGGCAGTTCCAGTGGACCTCTCCCCACGCGGAGCCGGTGCCTCTGAACGGCAACTCCTTTACCAAGGAGGACTTCCTGACCCTGTTCCACAGCTACGATGAATACGGTACCACCGTGCTGCAGGCCGACAACATGGGGATGTACTCGCCGCAGGGGCGCGCGCTGCTGATGCAGGGCGGGGCCCAGACAGTGGTCTACGCTGCCATGTACGGCGAGGGCGAGTATCAGGGTGCCATTGCCTATGTGGTGTGCGGCAGCAAACGGTACTGGACACCCCAGAACCGCCGGGAGCTGGGCGAGATCACAAAGATCATCAACGCCTACCTGAGCAAACATCTGGCCGTGAACGCCGTGAGCCGCGGCATGACTTCTGCTCCTGAGTTTGACCGGCTGACCGGTCTGCTGGCCTTTACCCGTTTCAAGGAGGAGGTCTCCCACAAGATCATCGGCAGCTATGCCGAGGGCTACCAGATCTTCTACTGCGACTTCGAGAACTTCAAATATTTCAACGAGAAATACAGCTATGCCACCGGCGATCAGCTGTTGAAGGAATTCAGCGATTTCCTCATCGAGGCAGCCCGTCACTGGGGCGAGTGCTACCTGTGCCGGGTGGTGGGCGACCAGTTCGTGCTCTACCTCTCCTGCCGTGACGAGAAAGGCCCGCTCCATTATGCAGACACGCTCTGCCGCCGGTTTGAGCAGTATCAGGCCCAGCATTACCCGGAGGTACGCCTGCGGGTACGGATGGGTGTGTACGCCATTGAGCCCGGCTGCCTGAGCGCCTCGGCCGCCATCGACAAGGCAAACTTTGCCCGCAAGCAGGTGCGCAGCAACACCCGTGTGTCTGCCATCCAGTTTGACAAAAAGCTGGAGGTCAAGCAGACCCTGACCGGCGAGCTGCTGAGCGGCCTGCCGCAGGCGCTTGAGAGCGGCGAGTTCAAGCTGTACCTCCAGCCCAAGTTCTCGCCCAAAGATCTCTCGGTCATCGGAGCCGAGGCGCTGACCCGCTGGATCAAGCCGGACGGCACCGTGGTCTACCCTGACCAGTTCATTCCCATTCTGGAATCCACGGGCCGCATCGTAGATCTGGATCTGTACATCTTCGAGCAGGTGGCCCGGTTCCTGCAGCGCAATGCACAGGCCGGGCATCGGCTGCTGCCCATTGCAGTGAATGCCTCGGCGGTACTGGCCCGGGAGGATGCCCCCACCCAGGAGTACAGCGAAATTCTGGAAAAGCACAACATCAGCGCCCGGATGTTGGAGATCGAACTGACCGAGACGGCGGTGGTCTCGGAGTACGACCGGGTGAAGCGCCTGCTTTCCTCCTTCCAGAGCGATGGAATGCAGACCTCGCTGGACGATTTCGGCGCAGGCAGTTCCCTGCTGAACAACATAGTGGATATCCCCGTGAACACCATCAAGCTGGACAAGCTCTTTCTGACCCGGTGCAGCTCCAACGCGCGGGGCACCGATTTTCTGCGGGAGGTCGTACATCTGGTCAAACGGCTGGGCTACAACGTCATCTGCGAAGGCATCGAGACCGAGGAGCAGGTGCAGCTCCTCCGCTCGCTGGACTGCGACGGCGCACAGGGCTTCTGGTTCTCCAAGGCCATCCCGGCTGAGGAGTTCGAGCGGCGGTATCTCTGCGACTGAGACAAAAAACACTCCCCTTCGAGTGGAGCCGTGCGGCACACGGTCCTGCCCGAAGGGGAGTGTTGCTGTTTAGAAAGAATTATACCGTGGTCTCGACCCGGAGAGCACCACCGGCGATCTCTTCTGCCGTCAGGGGGGCAGCCTGCGCCGGGGCGTTCAGGCGCTCCTTGGCGACTGCCAGCATCAGCTTGATGCGGTTTTCCTGGTTGACCCGGGTGGCGCTGGGGTCATAATCGATGGGGGTGATATTGGCGCTGGGATACAGGGCACGGATCTTGTTCACCATGCCCTTGCCCACGATATGGTTGGGCAGGCAGCCGAAGGGCTGGGCACAGACGATGTTGCCGTAGCCGCCCTGCACCAGCTCGATCATCTCGGCGGTCAGCAGCCAGCCCTCGCCCATCTTGGCCCCCAGCGAAATGATGCCGTGGGGCTTTTCCACCAGCTCCTTGAAGGGCCCGGGGGCGTAGAACCCGGCATCGGCTGTGGCCTTGAGCATGGCACGCTCCACGCTGTCCAGCCAGTTGAGCAATTGATCCGTGCCCATCTTGACGGCCAGCTTGCCGCCGTAAAGGACATGATCCTCGCCCATATTGAAGATGCAGTACTGCACAAAGCCCATCAGGCCCGGGAAGTTCACCTCACAGTCCTGGCTCTCCAGGAACTTCTGCAGGTCGTTGTTGCCCAGGGGGCTGTATTTAACGTAGATCTCGCCGACTACGCCCACCTTGACCTTGGGCACCCGGGTCACAGGGATGGCCGCAAAATCCTTTGCAATGAGCGGGAAAGTGTGCTTCATTTCCCGGGCGGTAAAGCCCTTGCCGGCCAGCAGAACGCGGCCCAGACGCTCGACCCACAGATCGACCATCCGGTCAGCGGCTCCCTTTTCGTTCTCGTAGGGGGCCACCTGATTGCGCAGGGCACAGAGCATATCGCCGTAGAAAATGCAGGCAAGCGCGCGGCGGGCCAGCGGCAGGGTCATCTGGAAACCGCTGTCTTTTTCCAGACCGGAGAAGTTCAGGCTGGCAACGGGGATCTGGGGATAGCCCGCCTTGACCAGAGCCTTGCGGAGCAGGTGGATGTAGTTGGAAGCACGGCAGCCGCCGCCGGTCTGGGTGATGAGCAGGGCCGTGTGATCCAGGTCATACTTGCCGCTGTTCAGGGCATCCAGAAACTGGCCGATGACCAGCAGGGCCGGATAGCAGGTGTCGTTGTGGACGTATTTCAGGCCAAGCTGTGCCACGGCGCTGCCGCAGTTGCCCAGGATCTCGCACTTGTAGCCGTCGCAGCGCAGGGCGTATTCCAGCAGCCGGAACTGGGTAATGGCCATGTTGGGGATGAGGATGGTGTGGGTCTGCTTCATCTCCGGGGTAAATTTGGGATAATTGTATTCCATAGGTTCCTCCTATGTATCAGGCTTCTGCCTTGGGGGCGGCCTTTTCCTCTGCCGCCTCGTCGCGCTCCTCCAGAGCGGCGAACAGGCTGCGCAGACGGATGTTGACCGCACCCAGATTGGTGATCTCATCGATCTTGAGCTGGGTGTAGAGCTTGCCGCCTGCCTGCAGGATCTCGCGGGTCTCATCGGTGGTAATGGCATCCACGCCGCAGCCAAAGGAGACCAGCTGCACCAGATCCATATCCTTCTGGGTGGTGCAGTACTTGGCCGCCGCATACAGGCGGCTGTGGTAGGTCCACTGGTTCAGCACACTGGTGGGGAACTTCTGCACCCGGTTGGAGATGCTGTCCTCGGTGACCACCGCAGCCCCGTGACGGGTGATCAGATGGTCGATGCCGTGGTTGACCTCCGGGTCTACATGATAGGGGCGGCCTGCCAGCACGATGATGCGCTTGCCCTGACGGCGTGCCTCATCAATGATCTCGCTGCCCTTGACCCGGATCTGGGCCATGTGGGCCTCGTGCTCGGCGTAGGCAGCATCGGCAGCGGCCTGCACTTCCTTTTCGGAAATGCCGCCGAAGTATTTGGGCAGGACTTCCTTTGCCATCTTGCGGACAAAGTCCTTGGGGCGGTGGATGCCCACATAGTCATAGATAAACTTCTGGCCCTCCAGCTCGGGGCAGTTGCCTGCCAGAACTTCAGGGTAATAGGCCACCACAGGGCAGTTATAGTGGTTGTCGCCCAGACCCTCGTCAACGTTGTAAGTCAGACAGGGGTAGAAGATGGCATCCAGGTGCATCTGGCTCAGGGCCTTGATGTGGCCGTGGCTCAGCTTGGCCGGGAAGCAGGCGGTATCGCTGGGGATGGTGGCCTGACCGGCCAGATACAGCCCCCGGCTGGACACCGGGCTGGTGTGCACGGCAAAGCCCAGCCTGGTCCAGAAGGTGTACCAGAAGGGCAGCAGCTCGTACATATTCAGGCAGAGCGGAATGCCAATGGAGCCGCGCTTGCCGGGCACGGGCTTGTAACCGGCCAGCAGCTGCTGCTTGTAGGCGTACAGATTCAGGCTGTCGTCCTCGCTCTTACCGGTCACGGGCTTATCGCAGCGGTTGCCGGAGATGAACTTGCGGCCATCGGCAAAGGTGTTGATGGTGAGCTGGCAGTGGTTGCCGCAGCCGCCGCACTTGACACTGACCACCTTCTGGTCGAAGGCTTCCAACTCGGCCAGATTCATCATCCTGGAAGTTTCCTGATGGTTCTTATGGCTCTGGCGCAGGCCGAACAGGGCCGCGCCGTAGGCACCCATCAGGCCCGCGATGTCGGGGCGGATGACCTCCACGCCCATCTCTTTTTCAAAGGCGCGGAGAACTGCCTCATTGTAGAAAGTACCGCCCTGCACCACGATCCTGCGGCCCAGCTCCTCGGGGCTGGATGCGCGGATGACCTTGTACAGCGCGTTCTTGACCACACTGATGGACAGACCGGCGGAAATGTTCTCGATGGAAGCGCCGTCCTTCTGGGCCTGCTTGACCGAGCTGTTCATAAACACGGTGCAGCGGCTGCCCAGATCCACGGGGCGGTCTGCGAACAGGCCAAGAGCGGCAAACTCCTTGACATCATAGCCCAATGCCTGCGCAAAGGTCTGCAAAAAGCTGCCGCAGCCGGAGGAGCAGGCCTCGTTCAGGAAGATGTTGCTGATGGCACCATCTTCGATCTTGAAGCACTTCATGTCCTGACCACCGATATCGATGATGAAATCTACATCGGGCATAAAGTATTTGGCGGCGGTGAAATGAGCCACCGTTTCCACCAGACCATAATCACAGCGGAAGGCGTTCTTGACCAGCTCCTCGCCGTAGCCGGTGGTGGTCACGCTGGCCACCTGCAGGCCGGGGTGTTCCCGGTAGATCTTGATCAGCTGTTCCCGGATCAGGGGCAGCGGGTTGCCAAGGTTGGGCTGATAATTGGTGTACAGGATCTGGCTCTTCTCGTCCACCACCACCAGTTTGACGGTGGTGGAGCCGGAGTCGATGCCGATATGCACCGGGCCGCACTGGGCGCTGAAAGGCACATGAGGCACGCTATGGGACATGTGCCGGGCATGGAATTCCTCGTACTCCTGCTTGTTGGCAAAGAGCGGAGGCTCACTGGCATAAGTAGCGGTGGCGGCGTACTGGTCCAGCGCGTCGGCCACTGCGGAGAGTTCGAACTCCTTATCCGCATAGAGGGCGGCACCCAGTGCCACATAGAGCAGGCTGTTCTCGGGGCAGGTTCCGGTGACCCCCAGCGCCTCATCAAAGCTCTTGCGCAGCACGCTGCTGAAGGTCAGCGGCCCGCCCAGATACAGGATATTGCCCTTGATGGGGCGGCCCTGTGCCAGACCGGCAATGGTCTGGTTGACCACCGCCTTGTAGATGCTGGCGGCGATATCCTCCGTGCGCGCGCCCTGATTGATGAGGGGCTGCACGTCACTTTTGGCAAACACGCCGCAGCGGGACGCGATGGTATAGGTGCGCTCGGCCTTTTCCGCGGCCTTGTTCATCTCGTCGGCACTCATCTTCAGCAGGGTGGCCATCTGGTCAATAAAGGCACCGGTGCCGCCGGCACAGCTGCCGTTCATGCGGACCTCGGTGCCGTTGGTCAGGAACAGGATCTTTGCGTCCTCGCCGCCCAGCTCGATCACGCAGTCGGTGGCGGGCACAAACCGCTTGACTGCCACACGGGTGGAGAACACCTCCTGCACAAAGGGCACGCCGCAGCTGTCGGCCAGACCCATGCCGGCAGAACCAGAGATGCTCAGCAGAGCCTTGTTTCCGTGCAGGTGCTCTGCATCGATACGGCGCAGCAACTCCTGCGCCTTTTCCAGAATATGGCTGTAATGACGCTCGTATGTTGAATAAATCAGCGCATCATGTTCGTCCAGCACCGCGCACTTGATGGTGGTGCTTCCGATGTCAAGACCTACTCTCACTTGCTTTTCCTCCTGAGGAACAATATAAAAATACAGTTGTATTATACTCAAAAATCGGGATACAATCAATCCAGTCACCATATTTTACACGCAAAAAATAGTATTTTCCGCTCAAAAAGTTAAACATTTTGTTAAATTCACGAATACAGCTCCCCTGTTTTTCTACATTCCGGTTAAGATTCTTTACTCAGAGTGATTTTTACACAAAAACGCCCTGCCCCGGAAAAGCCCGGAGCAGGGCGCTGAACATCGTATCATTCCATTTTATCGGACAACAGGGCAAGCTCCCGCAGGATCTGCCAGCGCAGGCCATCAGCTGTGGTGAGCGCCGGATGGATGGTGTGCAGTTCCACACTGCCCTCAATGGGAAACATCGTTCCGGCCAGCGGGATGCGCACCTCTGCCCGGGTGCCGCTTCCGGCACCGCGCGGCGTGAGGGAAAGCACCCACCCCATGTGGGCGCAGTAACGGCGGCAGAGCAGCAGCCCTGCCTGCACACCGCCCAGGAAGCGGCGGCGGTTCTCCATCCAGTTTTCACCGGTGGGCAGGCCGCAGCCGTCGTCCTCCACGATCAGATACAGATCCTCGTCGTCCCGGGTGAGCCGGATCTTGATCTGCCCGCCGGGGCTTACGGCCCGCAGGGCGTTGGAAAGCAGATGAAACAGCAGCTGCTCGGCCTCCTGGGCATCCGCCTTGACATAGCAGCGCCGGAACGGGCTGTGATCCACGGTCAGCCGGATGCCCAACTGCTTCTCGATCTCCGGGGCTATCTGGGCGGCCTCCATCAGGATCCAGCACAGGTCTACCGGCTTCATGGACGGCTTGTCGTTCATCTCCACTTCCAGCAGGCCCATCATCTCCCGCAGGGTGCGCTCCAGGCGGATGCTCTCCTGCCCCATATCCTCCAGCGCCTGCCGGGTCCTTTCGTCTCCGGTCCGGGCCAGATGCATCTGCAGGTATTCCCGGTTCTGGTCCATGATGCGCAGGGAGTGCAGCAGCACGCTCTCAAATTGTTTGCGGGGGAAATCCCCCATCCCGCTCTCTTTTGCCATTCCGTTCTCTCTCTTTTTTCTCATCGTCCGGCCTTCCGTCCCTGCGTTCCGCTGTCGATCAATTTTTGGCGGCCCGCATAGATCAGCTTGCCCAGGGTAACGCTATGCCCCATCAGGCCGTAATCCTGCTTGAATTTCTGCCAGGCTTCGGTGTTGTATTTTTCCACCCCGTCGATCAGGCGGCGCATCCCGCAGTCCACAGCGGCCACTGTGGTGTGGTGTTCCTCGGCCACAGTCTGCAGGATCTCCTTGCGCACGGCCAGCTTACGCTCCGTGCCGCATACGACCTGCAGCGCGGTGGTCAGATATTCACAGTTTACATCCGGCTGCTGGATGCCCCACTCCGCATAAAGCTGCTTGCAGAACGGCAGCACCCAGAAGATGCCGATGTCCGTGGAGCTGCGCAGATCCAGCAGCAGATCCAGCAGGCTGCTGCGCTCCGGCAGGTACTGCCTGCCGTCCGGCCGCAGGAACGATGCCGTGGCATCGCTGTACCAGTCATCCCCCTGCAACAGCAGCAGCGGGCGGTTATGCAGGCTGTTGAGCCGCTTGAGGAACTCGTACCCGTCCATATCCTCCAGCTGGCTCGAAAGCACCACGATATCCACACTGCGCTGCTGGCGCAGCTCCCGCAGCAGCTCCTCGCCGCTGTGGAAGCAGACACAGCAGATCGCAGGATTCTGCTCCTCCAGATAATTTTTCCGGACGCGGATCTCCCGCTCGTCGTAGCTCAAAAGCGCGACATGCAGCTTTGAAACGAGTCGTTCCGTCAATCCAACCTTCCCCTTTGCCTTAAAATTGCCGCACTTTTCTTCCGTGCGTACTGTATGATACTATTTTATAAGGCCCTGCGGAAAGATTCAATCCCCGAAAAAACGTCACTATGCGTCGAATCGTGCAGGAATGGCGGCTTTTTGCGTCTTGATTTTTGGTAATTTACGTCATAAAGTGTCGATTTTTGTTTCTTTCACCTTCTTCAGCATAACACCATCTTTCCCGAAAAGCAATGGTTTGTTCACATTCATCTGATACTATATCTACGTTATTTTGTTTTTTGTCCGGCATTTCCCACACGCCGCCGGGCATGCATAAGAAAGGCCTGCCTATGCTACAACTGAAAAAGATCCGCAAGGAATACAAAACCGGTGACCTTGTACAGACCGCACTGAATGATGTCAGCCTGAACCTGCGCGACAGCGAATTTGTCGCCATCCTGGGCCCCTCCGGCTCGGGTAAGACCACCCTGCTGAACATCATCGGCGGCCTGGATCGGTACGACAGCGGTGACCTTGTCATCAACGGGATCTCCACCAAAAAGTACACCGACCGCGATTGGGACTCCTACCGCAACCACACCATCGGCTTTGTGTTCCAGAGCTACAACCTGATCCCCCATCAGACCGTTCTGGCCAACGTGGAGCTGGCCCTGACCATTTCCGGCATCTCGGGCGCAGAGCGCAAGCGCCGCGCCACCGAGGCACTGCAGAAGGTGGGGCTGGGCAATCAGCTGCACAAGCACCCCAGCGAAATGTCCGGCGGCCAGATGCAGCGCGTTGCCATTGCCCGTGCGCTGGTCAACAATCCGGATATCCTGCTGGCGGACGAGCCCACCGGCGCGTTGGACAGCGAGACCAGCATCCAGGTCATGGAGCTGCTCAAGGAGGTGGCAAAGGATCGGCTGGTGGTCATGGTCACCCACAACCCGGAGCTGGCCCAGCAGTACGCCACCCGCATCGTGAACCTGAAGGATGGTGTCATCCGCTCCGACACCGCCCCCTACAAACCTGACACCGCTCAGCTTGCCCCTGCCGTTCACAAGAACATGGGCCACTCCTCCATGTCGTGGTGGACCTCGCTGACCCTGAGCTTCAACAACCTCTGGACCAAAAAGACCCGCACCCTGCTCACGGCCTTTGCAGGCTCTATCGGCATCATCGGCATTGCGCTGATCATTTCCCTGTCCACCGGTGTCAACCAGTATATCGCCGATATGGAGCGGGACACCCTTTCCGAGTACCCGGTGCAGATCCTGCGCAGCGGCATGGATCTGACCAGCCTGCTGTCTGCTGACCTGCCCGGCCAGCCCGCCGCCCCCGACCTCGGCGAAGGGATGGTGCCGGTGCGCCAGCTCGTGACCCAGATGGTTTCCGGCATCACCTCCAACGACCTGAAGAGCCTGAAAACCTACCTCGAGAGCGATGCCTGCAGCATCGGGGAGAGCGTTTCCTCGGTGGAGTATTCCTATAATGTACAGCCCCAGATCTACCGCCAGGACCCGGACGGCAGCATCCGGCAGGTGAACCCGGATTCCTCCCTTTCCGCTCTGGGCATCAGTTCCACCAGCTCGACCAACAACATGATGGCCAGCATGATGAACACCAGCGTGTTCTACCAGCTGCCCGCCAGCGATGCCCTGTATCATTCCCAGTACGAGGTCAAGGCAGGCCGCTGGCCCGAAAACTACAACGAGTGCGTTGCCGTGCTGGGTGCGGATGGTTCCATCACCGATTATGCCCTCTACGCGCTGGGCCTGCGGGACAACGCCGAGCTGGACAAGATGATCCAGCAGTTCGCCCAGAACCAGAATGTGGATGTGCCCGAAGATTTCAAGACCTACCGGTACAGCGATTTTCTGGGCCGCACCTTCAAGCTGGTCAACGCGGCCGACCGCTACCAGTACGATGATGCCCACAGCACCTGGGTGGACAAATCGGACGACAAGGCCTTCCTGCAGGAGCTTGTGGCCAACAGCGAGACCATGACCATCGTGGGCGTGGTGCAGCCCAGGGAGAACGCCTCCGCCGCCATGCTGTCCTCCGGCATCGCCTATCCCGCCTCCCTGACCCGGCATGTCATGGACACCGCCGCCCAGAGCAGGCTGGTACAGGATCAGATTGCCGACCCGCAGGCCAATGTGCTGAACGGTGAGCCCTTCGGCACCGAGCCAACCGCTGCCGTGGACATGGCCTCCCTCTTCTCCATTGACACCGACCAGCTCGAGAGCGCCTTCCAGTTCGACCCCGGCAAGCTGGATCTTGACCTGAGCGGCGCGTTCGACCTGAGTGACGGTTCCGTAGATTTTTCCTCCCTCATTGACCCGGACAGCTTCCAATTTGATCTGGCCGAAACGCCCGACATCGACATGAGCGCCCTGACGGACGTGTTCGCCAACATGGACATTTCCATCCCCGCCGACAAGATGCAGCAGCTGGCCCAGAAGGTGATGACCGGCTACAAGGATTACATCATCGGCAACGGCATTCTGGGGCTGGACAAGATCGGTTTTGACCAGTATCTCGCCAGCGACCAGTTCCAGCAGCTGATGAAGGATTCCATGGGCAGCCTCATCGATACCGCTGCCCTGCAGGAGCAGTTTACTGCCGCCCTGCAGCAGGTCATGGGCAGCGTGATGGCAAACTTCTCGGAACAGATCGCCGCCGAATTGCAGGCCCAGCTGGGCACTGCCATGGAGCAGGCCATGGGCCAGATCAGCACGAATCTGCAGAGCCAGATGACCGAGCGCTTCTCCTCTCTGGGCAGCCAGATGGAAAGCGCGCTGAAGATCGACGCAGATGCGTTCCGGAATGCCATCCGGTTCAACATGACCGAGGACGATCTGGCGGAGCTGATGAAGTCGAACATGATGTCCACCAGCGCCACCTATGAAAGCAACCTGCAGTCCCTTGGCTATGCCAGCGAGGACGACCCCAGCCAGATCAGCATCTATCCGCTGGACTTCGAGCAGAAGGCTGAGGTCCTCAATGTGCTGGACAACTACAATGCCGCCATGCGTGAGCAGGGCGCGGAGGACAAGGTGATCCAGTACACCGATGTGGTGGGCACCCTGATGACCTCCGTGACCAGGATCATCAACATGATCTCCAACATGCTGGTGGCCTTTGTCTCCATCTCGCTGGTGGTCTCCTCCATTATGATCGGCATCATCACCTATATCAGCGTGCTGGAGCGCCGCAAGGAGATCGGCATCCTGCGTGCCATCGGTGCTTCCAAGCGGAACATCTCCGAGGTGTTCAACGCCGAGACCTTCATCATCGGCCTGTGCTCGGGCCTCATGGGCATCGGCCTCAGCAGACTGCTGCTCATTCCGGGCAACATGCTCATCCAGAAGATCGCCGTCGGCACCAGCGTGGTGGCCGTTCTGCCCTGGAAGCCCGCTGTGGTGCTGGTTGCGCTGGCAACTGTGCTGACCATTTTGGGCGGCTTCATCCCCGCCAAAACCGCTTCCCGCTCTGACCCTGTCAAGGCTCTGAGAGCGGAATAAGATCACTTTTCCAAAGAGGCTGTTGCACAAGCCCCAGCAAAAAAGACCAGAGTTGTTTCGCCAAAAGGCGTTACAACTCTGGTCTTTTGCTTTCTTTCATGTGAACAGTGCGGCGGCTTCTTTACCACTCTTCTTCGTCAGCGCCCACCCTTGTGCGGCGGAACATGCTCTCCACAATGGCGCAGTATTTATCCGCCAGACAGACGATGACCGCCTCGCGGCAGGTCGGGATATGGCGGAAAGTCAGGGGCCACATGTGGCTTGCAATGACGTTCTGCTCCTTTTTGGTAATGCCGAACACCCGCTGTGCGTTCACACAGGCAGACCCCGGGTGGGAAAAGCCGTGCATCTCAAACAGATGCCGCAGGCCGTGGAAAGAGCCCTGCTTGTGCCAGTCATAGAGATAGAAATCGTGGAGGAAGGCCCCCACGGCCAGCGTGGTCTCATCGGCTCCCAAATGGAAGCGGTGGTTGATCCAGCAGCTGACCACGACCACATTCTTGCAGTGCTGGTAGGTGGTCACATCACCGTGCTGGATAAACTCACGCATTTCCTGCACCTTGGGGTGATGGTCGTACTGTTCCAGAATAGCGGACAGGCGCTCCCGTTCCGTTTGTGAAAGCTGCATGGAAAATTCCCTTTCTTTTTGTCAGAAACGCCAGGCTCAGCTCCGCAGCTGAACCGGGTTGGAGCTGCCGAAGTTCTCAGCGGCCGAAGGATTTTCGCGGGTCAGGCTCAGGTCCACCAGATACTGCTTGCCGTCGCCCAGCGCCTCCAGCTCGGCCAGCTTGGCCTCGGCAGAAGCCTTGTCCGGGTACCACTGGATGAGGAAGAAGTTTTCCTCCTCCACACCGTAATACAGCCACTGGCCGTCTGCCCGCAGCAGGTCGTCCAGATGATCCACCTCATCGCCATCGGTCAGGCCCAGGCCCTCCTCGGCGTAGACATTTTCAGGTTCCACCTGCAGCACCTCAATGACCTGAATGGCGCTCTGTAAGTATTCATCCTGCGAAATGCTCTTGTCCGAGCGTTCCCAGCCCGTCAGGAATGCCTGCATCAGCAGGTTCTTCACGGAGATCTCCGGCTTCATTGCCATAACATATTCCTCTTTCCTCGTTTGTTTCCGCTGACCAGTATACGCTAAAAATTGTGAAAGGTCAACTATTTCTTTATGAATTTTTTGTAGCAACGCACAAAAGGCATTTTGTTCCAGTTCATTTCTGAACTTTTTATGAAACCCCTTGATTTTTGACCCGCATCGGTGTATATTAGCACTCGAAAGATATGAGTGCTAAGAAGATGCAGCATCGGCTGCTTCTTCTGCATTGCCGCTCCTTTTGCGAGGGGCCGGATCTGAATACTGTACAAAAGAGGTTTTGTATTATGGCGAAGAAAGAATTTCAGGCTGAAAGCAAAAAGCTGATGGACATGATGATCAACTCCATCTACACCAACAAGGAGATCTTCCTGCGTGAGCTGATCTCCAACGCTTCGGATGCCATCGACAAACTTTATTATAAGAGCCTGACCGATCCTTCCGTGGGCATGAACAAGGGCGATTTCCGCATCCTGCTCACCCGCGACAAGGACAATCGCCTGCTGACTGTCTCCGATAACGGCATCGGCATGACCAAAGAAGAGCTGGAGCAGAACCTGGGCACCATCGCCCACTCCGGTTCTCTGGACTTCAAGAAGGACAACAAGGACGAGAACATCGACATCATCGGTCAGTTCGGCGTGGGCTTCTACTCCGCCTTCATGGTCGCCGACAAGGTCACCGTCATCTCCAAGGCATACGGTGCGGACGAAGCCTGGCAGTGGGAGTCCAGCGGTGCTGACGGCTACGAGCTGACCCCCGCCGAGAAAGAAACCGCCGGTACCGACATCATCCTGCACATCAAGGACAGCACCGATACCGACAATTACGAAAACTTCCTCGATGAATACGGCATCGTGGCCATCGTCAAAAAGTACAGCGACTATGTGCGCTATCCCATCCAGATGGAGCGGGAAAAGAGCCGCCAGAAGCCCGAACCCGATCCCAAGCCCGAGGACTACAAGCCGGAGTGGGAGACCTACACCGAGCTTGAGACCCTGAACAGCATGGTGCCCATCTGGAAGAAGCAGAAGAGCGAGGTCACCGACGAGGAATACGCCAGCTTCTACAAGGATAAGTTCAACGATTACTCTGACCCCGCCCGCGTCATCGTGAGCCGCACCGAGGGCACCGCCAACTACAACGCCCTGCTGTTCGTGCCCAGCCATCGCCCCTATGATTTCTACACCAAGGAGTATGAGAAGGGTCTGGCCCTGTACGCATCCGGCGTGCTCATTATGGAAAAGTGCGCCGACCTGCTGCCCGATTACTTCAGCTTCGTCAAGGGCATTGTGGACAGCCAGGATCTGAGCCTGAACATCAGCCGTGAGATGCTGCAGAAGGACAACCAGCTCAAGCTGATCCACAACGCACTGGAAAAGAAGATCAAGAACGAGCTGCACTCCATGCTGGTCAACGACCGCGAAAAGTACGAGGCATTCTGGAAGGAATTCGGCCGCCAGATCAAGTTCGGCGCTTACTCTGATTACGGGATGCACGCTGAGCTGCTGCGCGACCTGCTGCTGTTCTGGTCTGCCAAGGAGCAGAAGATGGTCACCCTGCAGGAGTATGTGGACAAGATGCCTGCCGAGCAGAAGTTCATCTACTTTGCCGCCGGTGATTCCACCGATCGTCTGGCAAAGCTCCCCGCCGCCGAGCTGGTTCTGGACAAGGGCTATGATGTCCTGCTGCTGACCGAGGACGTGGATGAGTTCTGCCTGCAGATCATGCGCAGTTACCCCCGCAAGGATGCCGAGGGCAAGGACGGCACCGTGGAGTTCAAGAACGTCAACAGCGGCGATCTGGGCCTTGAGACCGAGGACGAGAAAAAGGCCGCTGAGGATGCCACCGCCGAGAACAAGCCTCTGTTTGATGCCATGAAGGACGCTCTGGACGGCAAGGTCAAGGAGGTCAAGGTCTCCACCCGCCTGAAGGATCACCCTGTCTGCCTGAGCGCCGACGGCCCCCTGTCCATCGAGATGGAGAAGGTGCTCTCCAAGCAGCCCGGCAGCGAGGGCGTGAAGAGTGACAAGGTGCTGGAGCTGAATATCAACCACCCCGTGTTCGCCGTGCTGAAGGCCGCACAGGAGGCCGGTGATACCGACAAGGTCAAGAAATACAGCAGCCTGCTCTATGCACAGGCACAGCTGATCGAGGGCCTGCCCGTGGATGATCCCGCCGCTTACGCCGAGGCCGTTTGCAGCCTGATGAAGTAATTCCCTTTCCCACAAATAAATTACCCCCTTAACAAAAGGGCCGTGCTCCGCTATAATAAAGTGGAACACGGCTTTTTTATTTTAGGAGGATTCTGCCCCATGGAGCCCAGACGCAGCAAACATTTTCTTGCCCACATCCCAACCATCGCGTTACTGGTGTTGTTCGCCATGTCGCCCTGGCTGGGCATCCTGTTCTTCATCCTGCGCGCCATCGACCGGGATGCCGAAAAAAAGGAGCAGGAGAACGCGGAATATTCCAGCGATTTCCGCCCCCAGGACACCGGTGCCGGTCAGCCGGCCCGGGACACTGAGCCGGTCTACGGCCACGATGTGCCCACTGCCGAGCAGCAGAACGCCAAAAAGCGGCACAAGACCCTGACCAGCCTCTGCACGGTGTTCGGCGGCATCTTTCTGGTGGCGGGCCTTGCTGGCCTTGCCGATATCATCGACCTGTGGGGCTACTGGTTCGACTGGGGCGAGTTTCTGACCGCACTGGCCCAGACCATTGGCGGCGGCGCTGCGCTGGCCATGGGCCTGCAGATGAAACAGGCCCGCAAGCTGGAGCGCCAGCTGGACAAGATCGTTGGGACCCGGGATAATATCCCGCTGGACGAACTCTTTGCAGCTGCGGGCATTGATGCCGACAGGGGCCGCGCCGCCGTGGAGCGCGCCATCGACCACGGCTATTTCGGGGCCGATGCCTATATCGACAACCGCACCGGCACGCTGGTGGTGCGGGGCGCTGCGCCCCAGCCGCCCAGACCCGCCGAGCCCGCACCCGCACCGGCTCCCGAGGATCAGTATGCCGCCCTGCAGCGCCAGCTCCGGCAGGCCAACGATGCCATCCCCGACCCGGTGATGACGGCCAAGATCTCCCGGCTGGAGGATGTCAGCGCCCGCATCTTCGCACTGGCAAAAAAGGACCCGGACAAAAAAGCCCAGCTGCAGAAATTTATGGATTACTACCTGCCCACCGCGCTGAAGCTGCTGAATACCTACGCCCAGCTTTCGGCACAGGATGTGCAGGGCACCAACATCACTGAGGCAAAGCAGAGCATTGAACGGAGCATGGATCTGCTCATCACCGCCTTTGAAAACCAGCTGGACAAGCTGTTTGCCTCCGATGCGCTGGATGTTTCCACCGACATTGCCGCGCTGGAAGGGATGCTGAACCTCGACGGGCTCACCGGCGGCGATTTCGCGCCCCGGAGCTGACCGCCGGAACTGCGTTGACCTTTCATCCAGATGCAACAATAATACATGGTCTTTTCTCGACAGAACCGATATTATAGAATCAGAAGAACGGGCCCTGGCCCTTTGAAGAATCATTCACCCATACAAGGAGGAACGCGCCATGATGAAGCCTATTTCTGTCTGGAAGCAGGAGCTGGCGGGCGGCACCCATACCGCCCGGCTGGCCTCCCTCTACTGCTGTTCGCCGGAGCAGACCGCTGCCCACGCCGCACGCTATGCGGCAGTGCTGGACGGGCTGGAAGCTACCTTTGGTGCCCACACCGAGGCCGGACTGTACAGTGCCCCGGGCCGCACCGAGATCGGCGGCAACCACACCGACCACCAGCATGGCCGGGTGCTGGCCGGCAGCGTGAACATTGACATGATCGCTGCCGCTGCCCCCAACGGCCTGAACCAGCTGCGTGTGCAGAGCGAGGGCTATGACCTGTGTGTCATCGACCTTGGCGACCTTGCTGCCCGCAAGGAGGAAGAGAACACCACCATGGCCCTGCTGCGGGGCGAGTGTGAGGCCTTCAAGGAGCGTGGCGCTGCCCTCTCCGGCCTGGACGTGTACATCTCCTCCAACGTGCCCAAGGGCAGCGGCGTTTCGTCCTCTGCCGCCTTTGAGGTGCTGATCGGTGTCATCCTGAACGACCGCTTCATGGCCGAAAAGGTCTCCCCCATTGCCATTGCACAGATCGGCCAGTGGGCAGAGAACGTCTACTTTGGCAAACCCTGCGGCCTGATGGATCAGATGGCCTCCAGCGTGGGCAACATTATCACCATCGACTTTGCCGATCCTGCCCACCCCGATGTGGAGCCAGTGCAGGTGGATTTCTCTCAGGCCGGCCTTGCCCTCTGCATCCTGGATTCCGGTGCAGACCACGCCGACCTGACCGATGAATACGCCGCCATCCCCAACGAGTGCCGCGCCGTGGCCGCTGTCTGCGGCGGCGAAGTCCTGCGGGATGTGCCCTTTGAGACCTTTATTGCAAATCTGCCCGCATGCCGCAAACAGTGCGGCGACCGGGCTGTGCTCCGGGCTTTCCACATCTACGCCGACAACCAGCGCGTTGCCCGGCAGGTAAACGCCCTGCGCGCCGGGGATTTTGAGACCTTCCTGCAGCTGGTCAACGAATCCGGCACCAGCAGCTGGGAATACCTGCAGAACGTCATCCCCGCCGGGTACAAAGAGCATCAGGAAGTGGCTGTGACCATTGCCGCCGCAAAGCATTTCCTGAACGGCGCGGGCGCTGTCCGCGTTCACGGCGGCGGCTTTGCCGGCACCGTGCAGGCCTTTGTGCCGCTGGAGAAGCTGGATGTCTTCAAGGCTGAGATGGAGGCCATTCTGGGCGCAGGCAAGTGCCACATCCTCTCCATCCGTCCGGAAGGAGGTGCCGTGTTGTGATCTCTACTGCCATTCAACAGCTCGTCAACTATGGGCTGGACACCGGGCTCATCCTGCCCGATGACGAGATCTACATCCGCAACCAGCTGCTGATGACCATGCAGCTGGACAGCTTTACCGAGCCCGAGGGGGATGTCTGCTACACCGACCTCGAGAGCATCCTGAAAACGCTGGTGGACGATGCCGTGGCCCGGGGCGTATGCGAGGACAATTCCACCGCCCGCGACCTGTTTGACACCAAGCTGATGGGCGTGCTGACCCCGCGCCCCTCCATTGTCCGCGCCAACTTTGAGGAGCGGTACGAAAGCGAGGGCCCCCAGGCCGCCACCGACTGGTTCTATAAATTCAGCCAGGACACCGATTACATCCGCCGCTACCGCATCAAGCGGGACGTGAAGTGGGTCACCAAGACCCCCTACGGCGATCTGGATATCACCATCAACCTCTCGAAGCCCGAAAAGGACCCCAAGGCCATTGCCGCCGCCAAGCTGGCCCCCCAGAGCGCCTACCCCAAGTGCCAGCTCTGCGTGGAGAATGAGGGCTATGCAGGCCGGATGAACCATCCCGCCCGCGAAAACCACCGCATCATCCCGCTGACCATCAACGGCAGCGCATGGAATCTGCAGTACAGCCCCTATGTCTACTACAACGAGCACTGCATCGTGTTCAACAGCCAGCACACCCCCATGAAGATCGAGCGGGCCACCTTCCGCAAGCTGCTGGACTTCGTGGGTCTGTTCCCCCACTATTTCGTGGGCAGCAATGCCGACCTGCCCATTGTGGGCGGCAGCATCCTGAGCCACGACCACTTCCAGGGCGGTCACTATGAGTTCGCCA
>ERZ838516.809-NODE-809-length-46299-cov-4.484322_pt1 | contig 46299 bp, 45 predicted proteins | sample MGYA00519910_ERZ838516 | MGnify/ENA primary metagenome ERZ838516 (study PRJEB31850, sample SAMEA3708837) | human gut metagenome | biome: human gut; feature: human-associated habitat; material: faeces | place: China | collected 2014 ... | reverse complement strand
GGACTTTGAGCTTGACCCGAAACCGCCCACTGCCGCAGCTATGGTCAAGCCGAAGAGTCCTTATATCCGTCAGTTCCGGGAGGATGAAATGTTGTTCAGTATGCTAAGAAAGCAAATGAAACGGGGAAGCTGTATGAAGAGAATCTTGCAGAAATAAAAAAGATGAATAATGAGCAAACAGAGCTTCTAAAAAAGGCACTTGAAGCAGTTATTCATCTATATGAGGAAGATTCAAAGAAGAGAAAGTGAATTGATAAAAAGCGTTAGCGTGGCTCTGCGGTTTATCCGCAGTTCGAGGGGATTGGGGCATTTTCCCCAACAAGCAAAAATGCGCCGGGTATATACCGGGGCACTGCTTGCCAAGTAGCGAAATTAGGAATGACAGAGAGGATAAGACAATGGAAAATGTAACTTTTGATTATAAGTTTTACAGGATACCTAAGAGATTTTTTAAGGAAGACATGTTCAGAGATATGACAAATGCAGCAAAAGTATTATATGGAATACTGCTGGATCGCAAGTGCTTGTCAGACTCCAATGGAGACGCATGGCGTGATGAATATGGAATTACCTATATCATTTTCACAATCGAAGAAATTATGAATCTGATGAACCTGGGGAATAAGAAGGTTAACAAAATGGTGAAGGAGCTGGAGGAGCATGGCTTGATTTACCGAAGACATCAGGGCTTGGGAAGACCGAATAAGATTTATGTTTATGATTTGCTCAAAGCAGATAATTCAAATTGGCTGCCAAAACAAATTATATTCGGAAAAGGGAGCAGCAATGAGAAAGAAGTATTATGAAGATGCAAAAGAGAATGCAGCTTTTGAGAGATGTGCAGATGTAATAACATCCCTGATTCTAAAATATGGACCGGCTTTAAAACGAAAATGGAATCTAGACGAGTGGATTAGGAATATTCAGGCAGAGAGTCTATGGAAAGACATAGCTTGCAAAAGATATCAGCGGTATTTTATTTGCATGATGAATATGAAAAGTCTTCCTGTATGACAAAATCAAATTGACTAATACTAATTAGCAATATATAATATAGACAAAACGAAAATGACATGAACGGAGGAACAATGAAGTGGAGAAGGTTATAACACTTGAGGAAGCATTAAAAAGAATTGAAGAATTAGAAAATGAAAACGCCGAGTTACGCAAAGAACTGGAATATTATAAAAATCGTAAATTAAGTGGAAGGCAGAAGCACAATGCAAAATGGATGGCAATCTACAATGATTTTGTTGATTGCTATGAGAACGGCATGGCTATGATAGAGATTGCAAAACGAAATAATGTCAGCGAGAGGACGATATACAGGTATAAGGCGTATTATGACAAGATGAGGAACACAAAGGAGAATGTGATAGAGTAATTGAAGAAATTAATAGTAAAAAACATATTGCTGGCGTCAGCAATATGTTCATAAGAGGAGGAAATTTGAATGGAAAAGAGAATAATTGAATTGTACAGAAGAAAATTTGATGATATCCGACATGAAGCGGATGGCATTGAGTATTGGTATGCACGAGAATTAATGACATTATTGGACTATATTCAATGGAGAAATTTCGAAAATGTTGTAAAAAAGGGAATGCTTTCTTGTAAAAATAACGGAATTAGTGTGGAAGACCATTTTGCTGGCGTCAGCAAAATGGTCACATTGGGAAGTGGAGCCAATAGAGAAGTTGAGGATTATATGCTTACCCGTTATGCATGTTATCTTATTGCTGAAAATGGAGATCCACGAAAGGAGCAGATAGCTTTTGCACAAAGCTATTTTGCGGTTCAGACTAGAAAACAGGAATTGATTGAAGAAAGAATTTCTTATATCGAAAGAACAGAGGCAAGAGGAAAATTAAGGGAATCGGAAAAAAGATTGTCTCAAAATATATATGAGCGTGGAGTAGATGATGCTGGATTTGGTCGGATTCGGTCTAAAGGAGATCAGGCTTTATTTGGTGGATTTACCACGAAACAGATGAAAGACCGTTTGGGAGTACAGGACAAAAGACCACTTGCGGATTTCCTGCCAACACTTACCATTGCCGCAAAAAATCTTGCAACTGAAATGACAAATTATAATGTTGAAGAAAAGGATCTGCAAGGAGAATCTGCAATCACTGTTGAACATGTGGAAAATAATACTTCTGTTAGGGACATGCTTGGACAAAGAGGAATTAAACCGGAAGATTTACCAGCATCGGAAGATATTAAGAAACTGGAACGCAGGGTAAAGCGAGAAGAGAAAAAGCTTGCAGAGCAGTCTGGAAAGTTGACAAATGAATAATACAGGAGTGTGAGACTATTGAAGAAGAAAACAAAGCATATAGTTACAATTGAACTGGAGGATAATAAAGTGAAAAATATTGTAAAAGACACAATTCACGCGAATGGAATAGATATTGGAATATATACATAGGATTTTCAAAATGAATTTATATCATTGACGGATATTGCACGCTATAAAAGTGATGAAGCAAAGGATGTAATTAAAAATTGGATGAGAAGCAAAGACACAATAGAGTTTCTTGGTTTATGGGAAAAATTACATAATAATAACTTTAAAGGGGTCGAATTCGACTCCTTTAGAAATCAGGCGGGATCTAATGCATTTACAATGTCACCTACAAAATGGATAGAGACTACTGGGGCAATAGGAATCGTATGTAAATCCGGACGTTATGGTGGCACTTATGCACATTCAGATATTGCATTTGAATTTGCATCATGGATTTCAGCAGAATTTAAACTTTATATAATCATGGATTATAAAAGGCTGAAAGCAGATGAAAATAGCCGCTTTTCATTAAATTGGAATCTAAACAGTGAAATATCAAAATTGAATTATAAAATACATACAGATGCAATCAAAGAAAATTTGATACCACCGGAATTGACACCAGCACAAATCAGTTTTACATATGCAAATGAAGCTGATATGCTAAATGTGGTTCTATTTGGCAGAACAACCGCCGGAAGCATATTTGCCACGCGGAATTTCTTATCCTAGACGAGGTTCACACCCACGCAGAAGATCAGGATAGAGCCGATGAGGGAGAGATCGGTAATGGCGGCATCTGTCATGACCGGTGCAATCAGTCTTGCCAACAGCGTGACCGCACCCTCGAACAGAGGGTCTTTGGCATTGCCTGTTTTTTTCTTTGGTAAAAAATCTGTTGAATACAGTGCCGGCGATCCTGCTGGCGGATGAGCCTACCGGCGCCTTGGACCAGACCAGCGGCAAGGAGGTACTGAAGCTGTTCCGGGAATTAAACGACATGGGCAACACGATCGTAATGATCACACATGATCTGGGAGTGGCACAGTCCGCGAAGCGTATCGTAAGAATTGTAGACGGACAGCTGTATGAGTAAATTAAATACTTTTTGCAACAAGCACAATTCCTGAGAGAATGAGCAGGAGAATCACGATTTTGCGGATGAGCTTTTCATCCATCAGGTCGCTGCTCTTCAGGCCAAGGAATAATCCCAACAGCATTAGGGGAATCAGGAGTATCGCCTGCCGGATCGTCTCGAACCGGATCAGTCCCAAAGCACTGTACAGGCAGATGCGAAAGGTGCTTTCTACAGCAAATACTGCGCTGATATTAGCTTTGAAGGCATCATTATCTTCACAGACGCTTGTCATATAAACGGCCAGCAGAGCGCCGACACCAAACAGCCCGCTGAGTAATCCGGCGGAGAGTCCTACTATTACGGTGAATAGAGGAGAGACTTTTTTCGGGGAAAAGGTCTCTTCATTTTTTGCCCCTTTTTGTTGAAACCACATCTGGATTCCAATGCCTATGACCACAATACCGAAGATGATCTTAACGATATTGGCAGTGATGTATTTTAAAATAAATGCCCCCGGAATGCTGCCGGCAAGAACGAACAGCATAGGGAGGAAAAAGATACGCGGATGCAGGGAAGTTCTTTTTTTCCATACTAGGATCAGGTTCGACGGATAACCGATCAGCAGTTCCACCGGAGAAATATTAGCATTTACGATGCCGAAACTTAAAATAGAGGTGAATACCAGTGTATTGGCGAATCCGCACAGACCTTTTATGAAAAATGCTGTTAAAGTGGCTAAAATCCAGTAAATCATGAGAACCTGGCTCCTTAATCGTTCGTTTCAGCTAGAATAAAGTCTCATAGGCGCTGCCTGTGCAGGAATCATCCATAGCGCAACTTTTTTCTATAGTAAAATACACACGTGGTCAGGGCAAGCATTTTGTGAAAAAACTTGTGGGAACTTTGGGAGTGTGGTACATTGACACTAAGCAAAAGGAAAGGCAGGAAGATTCGTATGGCAGGATATTTGATCAAAGATACTACAAGAGAAGAACGGGAGCAGATCGTAGCGGAATCCTTAGGATATATGGAAGCAAATTGTGACGGCTGTTCGTCCGGACTGGCAGAGATGTATCAGGCATACATCGATGGGGAGAAGGAGCTTCGGGACATTAATATGGAGTTTCATGCAGGATATGTCTCGGGGGAGGAAGTACCGGGGAGAAGATCCTGCCCGATGTAAGGATAGTAAGCATAAAGTTTCGTAATTTGCAAAAACTCTTTCTATAAGGGAGAAACCGGAAAAGAGGGATGCAGATGCGGAAGGATCTTATAATTATAGTAAATCTGGAAAATGGAAAAGCACAGTTGGAATTCAAGCTGCCGGAAGAATTTTTGACGGAGCGGCGGGAGACTGAGATGCGAATGGAAATATGGGAGACAGCAGGAGGCGGTCGCCCTATTTTTTATGGAAATTATCGGAATGTGGATCAGGATCCGATGACCGCGTTATTATTGCGGCCGCACCTGTGGAATGGGAGGAAGGATCCCTATCTCTATCAGGTGAGAGCTTGGCTGCGGTTCCCAACCGGGATCGATAGTAGTCTTTTTAAAACAGAGGATTCAGGAAAATTCCGGGATTCAGAAGATTTCGAAAATCGACGGGAAGTGTACTGGCAGCGGGACCTTGCAATTTATGACTTGCGTGTCATAGAGAAAAAGGGCATCTATTTGAACGAAGCCGAATTTCATCCACACATCGTAGAATACCGGCTGCCACCGCAACTCAGTGAGTACGGTACGCAGGACGAACAGATGGAAAGAGATCTGGAGCGGCTGGCACGGATGGGAGCCAATGCGATTCTGTTTCACAATGACGACAGGAAAAGCGAAGGACAGGAAAAGACCGGGCAGGACAATGCCGGACAGAAAAATGGGGTAAGGCAGAATCCGGGAACAGATCATTTTTACAGGTTATGCCTGAAACGTGGATTTTTGGTAAAAGACCTGTGGATAACAGACGAAAAAATCCCCATATACCGTGGATTACCCGGAGAAACTACGCAGGAGATGTTGCTTTCGGAGGACGGCAGGACGTTGACGGAGCACTATTACTATTATCAGGCGAAATGGAGTAGGGAACCGGTACTCTATCCGGCACTTTCTACCCTGCACCGGCAGGAGAACGGTCTGCTCTCCCTGACAGTCTACAGCAACCAGAAAAAAGTGGTGCTCTATGTGGACGGGGTACTTTTCCTGTTTCAGTCGGCGCAGACCGGAGGGCCGGAGTTTATTTTTGAGGATATTCCGGCAGAGAAGCTGCCGCTGCATCTGGCGGTGGAAGCCGGTAACTTAAGCACTTCTTTGACGATAAGGTGAAAAGTTTTTTGTAGGATTCAAAACCGGTTTCACACAATTTTCACAAATGTTTCACCTTTTGATGACATTTGCCTCATATAGTAATACAAGTACACCAAATAATGATTGACACAAGTATCGGGAATTATTTGAGGTAAGCGCAAGTAACTGATATGGGAGGCAAATATGATAGAAGTAACCAATCTTACAAAAAAATACGGAGACCATATAGCCGTAGATCATCTTTCTTTCCGTGTGGAAAAGGGACAGATTTACGGCTTTCTTGGTCCAAACGGCGCAGGTAAATCCACGACCATGAACATCATCACGGGTTATCTGGCAGCCACGGAGGGTACTGTGACGATCGATGGCAAAGATGTCCAAAAAGATCCGGAGGAGGCAAAGTGTGCCATCGGTTATCTGCCGGAGCTTCCGCCGCTGTATGTTGACATGACTGTCAGAGAATACCTGGATTTCGTGGCAGAACTGAAAAAAGTGCCGAAAAAAGAGCGGAAGCAGCAGATTGATGAGGTCATGGAAATGACACAGATCACCGATATGCAGCAGCGTCTGATCAGGAATCTGTCAAAAGGTTACAGGCAGAGAGTCGGACTGGCGCAGGCAATCCTTGGCTACCCTGAGGTTATCATTCTGGATGAGCCCACGGTAGGTCTGGATCCGAAACAGATCATCGAGATCCGTGATCTGATCCGCAAGCTGGGGGAGAATCATACCGTGATCCTCAGCTCCCATATTCTGTCGGAGGTCAGTGCGGTCTGCGACCATATTATGATTATAGCCCACGGTAAGTTGGTAGCCAGTGATTCTCCGGAGAATCTGCAGAAGCTTATGAGTGGTTCCATGGAACTGGATCTGGAAGTAAAGGGAAGCATCGCTGCGGTGAAGAGTGCATTGCAGGAGATCTCACAGATCGACCGGATCGAAGAGAACACGGAGGCATCCAAAAATATTGCAAAGCTGAAAGTGATCTCCAAAGAGAATGCAGATATCAGAGAGCAGGTATTCTATGCACTGGCAGATGCAAAGCTGCCTATTTTAGAGATGACCCATGCGGAGAAGTCTCTGGAAGACATCTTCCTGGAACTGACCGAGGATGTAGCACCCACACAGCCGGAGAAGCACAAACTATTCTCAAAAAGAAAAAGGCTGGAAATGTCAGATGTTGCCGCACAGCAGACAGAAGCTTCGGAAGAGGAAGCACAGCCCGAAGAAGAGAAAAAAGAAACTGTAACTACAAAGGAGGCGGAATCATATGCTAGCCATTTATAAGAGAGAATTGAAATCCTATTTCCGTTCCTTTATCGGATTTTTATTTATTGCAGTCACCCTGTTTTTCCTGGGACTGTATTTCAGCGTTTATAACCTGATGAACGGATATCCTTATTTTGCGTATGTGGTATCCAGCGTTACCTTTTTATTCATGCTGACCGTGCCGATCCTGACCATGCGTATCCTGGCGGAGGAAAAGCGGAGCAAGACGGATCAGCTGATCCTGACGGCACCGGTGTCCGTAGGCGGCATCGTTATGGGAAAATTTCTGGCGCTGTTAACTATATTTGCCATTCCCGTAGCGATCATCTGCTTTTACCCGCTGATCATGGCGCAGTACGGCAGTGTTCCCATGGGAGAGGCCTATCTGTCGATCCTGGCATATTTCCTCTTCGGGATGACCGCCATTGCCATCGGTCTGTTCCTGTCTTCCGTGACAGAGAGCCAAGTCATCGCAGCAGTACTTACTTTTTTAGTATTGTTCCTGGGATATATGATGGATTCTATCTGTTCCATTATTTCCAGCACCGGCAATCTGTTGACAAAGCTGCTGCGTTGCTTTGACCTTTACACACCATTTTCCAACCTGTTAAATGGCACACTGGATGTATCTTCTATCGTATATTATGTATCCGTTACGGCACTGGTTCTGTTCCTGACGGTACAGTCCATTCAGAAACGCCGTTACAGCATGTCCGTGAAGAACTTAAGCTTCAGTGCTTACAGTACCGGTATGATCGCTGTAGCTGTAGCGCTGGTAGTAGTCGTTAATATTATCATGGGCGAGATGCCTTCCAGCTGGACAGCAATCGACATGACCAGCCAGAAGCTGTATTCCCTGACAGATCAGACCGTCGACTATGTGAAAAATATGCAGGATGATGTGACAATCTATGTGTTGGTAAATCAGGACAATCAGGATACCACACTGGGGCAGACTTTGCAGAGATACGATGATCTGTCGGATCATATCACCGTGGAATATGTGGATCCCACCGTTAACCCGATGTTCTATGCCCAGTACACCACCGGCAACATTAGCACGAACAGCCTGATCGTGGTCAGTGACAAGCGCAGCAAGGTCATTGATTACAACGATGTCTATGAGTCTTCCTATGATTTTGACTATTCGACCTACAGTTATAACACCACGACCACCGGTTATGATGGCGAAGGACAGATCACCAGTGCGCTGGATTATGTGTTAAATGATGATATGCCCAAGGTATATATGACAACAGGACATAATGAACTGAGTTTAAGCAACACTTTTACATCCGCACTAAACAAGGAAAATGTGGATTATGAGACCGTGAATCTGATGGATCTGGATGCTATCCCCGACGATGCGGCCTGTCTGTTCATTAACGGTGCCACCAGTGATTTTTCATCCGATGATAAGGATAAGGTGATCGACTATCTGAACAACGGTGGAAAAGTCATCCTGGTAACCGGCTATACCGATGAGGAGACACCGAATATTGATGCTATTTTAAGCTATATGAATCTGAGCATTGCCAAAGGACTGGTGGTGGAGAACGATTCCAACGGCTACTACAGAAGCCCTTATTATATCCTGCCCACCCAGAGCTCTGACAGTTATACTTCCGGTACTTACGGAAAATACCTGTTCCTGCCGTACTCTCAGGGAATTATTGTTCCGGAGGAAGAGAGCAGCGACGAGACAGTCACCGGCGATATTACTTATGATGTGTTCTTAAGTACCTCCGACAGTTCTTTTGCAAAACAGGATGTGAGCAATGCGCAGGACTTCTCGCAGGGTGAAAATGATGTAAATGGTCCCTTCGCACTGGGGGTGGAAGCAGTAAAGACACTGGATGATGGAGATGCGACACTGGTCGTGTACGGTTGTGAGCAGCTGTTCACGGATGATGCAGATTCTGTCGTCAGTGGTGCGAACCTGACCCTGTTCACCAATACATTCAGTGGAATGGCAGATCATGAGACCTCGGTATCTATTCCGGTAAAAAGTTATGAGGTCTCTAATCTGGTAGTGGATTCCGCACAGATTCTGCTGCTGGGGCTGCTGGTTACCGTGATTCTTCCCGTCGGCTGTATGATCGTCGGATTCGTGATCTGGTTCCGCAGACGGAAGAAATAATTGTGAAAGGCGTGAGTTATAGATATGAAAAAGAAACAAAGACAGATGATCGGAATGCTGCTGGCACTGGTGGTTCTGGCGGCAGCATTCCTGGGCATCCGACAGTATAATAAAAATGCATCGTCTGCGACATCCACCACCGAGGATACACAGGAGACGGTGCTGGATGTGAACTCCGATGATATTACCAGCTTCCGCTATGTATATGAGGGAGAGACCTATGCCTTTGAAAAAGAGGATGACACATGGTACTATGCGGACGATCATTCCCTGAATCTGAACCAGGATCGGATCAAGGCGATGATCCTGAAGGTGGCACCGTTAAAGGCAGATCAGGTGATTGAGAATGTGACGGACATGTCACAGTATGGATTGGCAGATCCGGAGCGTACCATTCAGTACGAGACTGCAGATCGCAGTGTGATCATTAATATTGGTAATCTGAATTCCATGACCAGCCAGTATTACATCGCATTTCCCTCTGAAATGAAAGTGTATGTCGTGGCCACCAACGTGGTAACCGGATTCAACTATACACTGGAGGATCTGGTGGAGGTGGAGGAGACTGCTGAAGAGACAGAAAGCACCGAAGCTACAGATACTACGATAACGGAAAGCGAGACAACGAAAACTGCGACGGAGACAAATTAGGGATTCTCCCCGCGAATGACAATAATGTCATTTAATTTTAATATCGTATCTTTTTGAGGCAGAATGGACAGATCCTCCCGCAGAATGAGGAAGATCGTGACCTGTTCTGCCTCTTCCATTTCTTCCACGGATTTGCCGGCGAAGCGTTTATCCACGAAGATCTCGGCGATCTCATGAATATCTGCCGCTTTAATATTAGAGAGACTGCTTTTGCGCTGGTACTGTTCCACGAAACCGGCACTGATGATACCGGTGGGGATAGCCACGGCACCGACACCGAGATAGGCGATACAGATCGCCATGATCCGGCCGAGTGTGGTGATGGGATAGATGTCTCCGTAGCCCACGGTGAGCAGCGTTGACATGCTCCACCAGATGCCGCTGAAGGCATTGCGGAATACTTCCGGCTGGGAATCATGTTCCACGCTGTACATGCACAGACTGCTGGCGAGCATCAGAATCAGTACGATGAACACGGAGGAAATGATCTGATTGCGTTTTTCATACAATACCGTAGTGATGACATTGAAGGAATCATACCGTGCATTCAGGCGGAACAAATGGAAGATCCTCGCCACCCGCAGCATCCGGAAGATGACCATGCCGGACAGGAAGAAAAAGGGTAAAATTGTCAGCAGGTCGATAATGCCGTCGAAGGAGATCAGAAACCGCAGCCGGGAGCGGAACTCGTTTTTATCAGGATATAGATAGTCCGCAGTCCAGATCCGCAGAATGTATTCCACGCAGAAGATCAGGATAGTAATGACTTCTATGACATGAAATGCAGGAAATAAAAAGGTTAGTTCGTCAAATGTCTGTAAAAAAGTCACCAGAATATTGGCACAGATGACCACCGCAATAAAAATGTCGAAAAGCCGGCTCAGAGGATTGCTTTTATCGCCGATCTGGAGGATGCTAAATACTTTTTTTCTTCATAGCCCTTTTCTCCTGTAGAATAGACACATCAATATATCCATCATATCGACCCCCAAATGGAAAGTCAAGAAATCCCATGGCGGAATCTGTCAACCTGGTTAGAAAAAGTCATATATTATAGTAACCCTGAATAAAATGGAAGGATGAAAATATATGGCAAGATTTACGAATCAGGCGCAGCTTCGCTACGGTGATGAAGTCACCAATTCGAACATTGTGGTAGGAGAGATCCGGGAGGTACTGTCGGCTACCAAGACGGCAGTCCGGGAGACTTACGGACAGAGGGATAATGTGACCTATATTATCAGTATTGTAAACTCCGGTCAGACGGCATTTACCGGAGCAACACTGGAGGATGATCTGGGAGAATATGATTTCGGCGAAAGAGAACTGACACCGTTAACCTATATCCCCGGAACCATTAAATACTATATTGACGGCGTATTGCAGCCCACTCCCGTGGTTACGGCAGGCCCGCCTCTCACTGTGAGCGGACTGACCATTCCCGCCTAGGGCAATGCTATCGTTGTCTATGAAGCGGAGCTGAATTCCTATGCACCTCTGGGAGTGGAAGCGACGATCACCAACACGGCAGTCATTACCGCCAATGTGGTGACACCCATTACGGTGCGGGAGATCATTAATGCCGAGGAGCAGTCTCTGCTTACCATCACGAAGTCCGTCAGCCCCGTACCCGTTACGGAAAATGGCACGCTGACCTATACGTTTGTGATCCAGAATCTGGGCAATACCGCAGCGACGGAGGAGACCGGAGTGGTGATCACGGATACCTTTAATCCGGTGCTTAAGAACCTGACGGCTACCTTTAACGGTACCGCATGGACGGAAGGTGCCGATTATACCTATGATGAGATTACGGGCATGTTCGCCAGTGTGGCGGGCAAGATCACCGTACCCGCAGCGACTTACACGCAGGATACCACCACGGGAGCCTGGGGAATCAACCCCGGTGTCAGCACGCTAGTGATCTCCGGAACCGTATAGCCCCCGGAGGAAGTAAATAAGGTGAGATAATGGACCGCCCTTACGGAGATTGTGACAGCGGCAATCCCGTAAGGGCGGCTTTTTAAGTAAAAACGGGCAAAGAGAGTTTCTTGTCGTTTACAATCATAGAGAGAAAGGATGGAATATCGAAGCGCAACAATTTCAGAGCGTGAGGCATTGACAGATATAGAAATGATAAAGGATATAATGGCGGTAGTGTACAAGAAATTGGGTATAAAAGCTGCTCAGAATGACTTGACAATCAGATAAAGCCGTGCATATTATTAAATAGAAACCGGTTACTTATATGCTGAAATATACTTAGACAGGAGAAAAATAATGAGAATAGGAGTATTGGAAGCTGGGGGCACGAAAATGGTATGTGCTGTTGGCGATGAAAATGGACAAATTTTAGAAAGAGTTTCAATTGCAACTGGAAAGCCTGAGGAAACAATGCCCGATATATTGGAATTTTTTCACCAATATTCTTTAGACGCTATTGGCATAGGAACATTTGGGCCGGTAGATCTGGATCGGACATCCCCTACTTATGGATATATTATGTCTACACCAAAGATTCCATGGAGAAATTTTGATTTGCTTGGATGCATTAAAAAAGAGTTTATGCTTCCAATAGGACTGGATACAGACGTAAATGCCTCTGCAATCGGAGAAGCTACTTATGGAGTTACCAAAGGATTGGACAGCAGCATCTATATAAGGGTAGGAACAGGTATAGGTGTGGGAGTGATTCTGGACGGCAAAGCGGTGCATGGTATGCAGCATCCCGAAGCCGGACATATATTGCTGAGTAGACATCCGGAAGATACTTACGCTGGACGGTGTCCATATCACGGCAATTGCCTGGAGGGACTCGCATCGGGACCGGCTATTGAAGAGCGTTTTGGAAGAAAGGCAAAGGAACTTCCTGTGGATTCCGTTGCATGGGAAATAGAAAGTTATTATCTGGCTCAGGCTTTGGTGGATTTTACATTGACTTATTCACCCAAAAGGATTGTACTGGGTGGTGGAGTAATGCATCAGAAACAATTATTTGCGATGATCCGCGAGAAGTATAAGAAGATGTTGAATCATTATGTAGATACACCGTACGTAAGAGATTTAGATAATTATATAGTACCTTATAGCCTGAATGATGATCAGGGAATTATGGGATGCATCAGGATAGGACTTGATGAAATGAAACGATAGAATGTGATATAAAATATAAAAAGCTGCCAAAAGCAGCTTTTTATATTTTACGAGGTTGTTTCTCTTTCGATAAGAGTTGGCTGTATAATGATGTGCTGAATAGATTCACTGCCTGCCTGCCCGTCAATGCTGCTTTGATTAATTTGATGCGCAATTAAATCGATTGCGCTTTGAGCAATAGCAGGTATATCCTGGCTTATTGTTGTGATCGGTATGATAGACTGTGAAGAGTCTGGAGAGTTGTCAAAACCAATGATCTGATATTCATCAGGAATATTCTCTCCGTGTTTGACCAGTATATTCAAAAATATGTGTGCATAAGTATCGTTACAGAAGAAAAACCCTTTTCTTTTCCCAGGGTATTTAGCCTTGACCGTCTGATAGATATCCAGAAGACAGGAATAGGATTCTTCATAATTATCTGTAAATGGACGAAGAATCAGCTCATTTGGAAGGTGATATGTTGAGCAGATATCTGAAAATCCCTGAATACGTCCATAAGCGGGAACCGCGGGTAGGACAGAGCTGTTTACGTGAAAATATATTTCACATTTGTTCCTGCGGAGAAGATCAACGGCCATTCGCGCACCAGAATAGTTGTTAGTATTAACACTACTGATAAAACGGTCTTCCCTTTCCACAGAAACGACTGGTATATTAAGTCTGGAAAGATATTCAGAAGAAAGATTGTGGCTTAGGTCTATCAGACCGATGATCTGATAAGCCAGTAATTCGTTCAAACATTTTTTCTCTGCTTCGCAATCATTATTTCCAAGAAAAGTAATAAATTTGAATCCATATTGTTCGTATGTATTAAGTACATGATTTAGGAAATAACTGTAAAATTGATAAAAAAAGTTCGGAACAATAATACCGATGATTTCACTGTTGCCTTTTGCAAAAACTCGGGCAAGCTTGTTTTCCTGATAGTTCAGCTCTTTCAGGGCTTTTGAAATTATATCGATGTTTTCCTGTGTAAGATAGGAAGGCTGATTAAAGTAACGGGAAATAGTTGCTTTGGATAAACCGGTATATTGTGCAATATCGGAAAAGGTGATTGATTTTTTTTGAGAAGCCATATTTTCTCCTGTTGTTTTCGTAATGTGATGTCGGGGTAAAAAGCCCTCCATTTTAATGTCTACGGATCGGTTTCGTGCCACGCACTCCAACATCCGCTCTGCTTCGGTGCCAAGATTCTTTGCCCGTATATGTGCGAACACATGAGAGTTTAGATCTTAGCTTTGTAACACTCTATAAGAGTATAACATTTTGTAACAGAAATGTAAATTGAAGATTAGAAACAATATAGGAACCGATTTCTTTGTGCGTTATACACAAATATAAGAAATAAAAATGCAGTATAATATACAAATATATTGATTATATGAATTGATATATTGACATAAAAGTGAAAACGTGTAAAAATAATGACAAGCAAGATGAAACCGGTTTCTTTTATGCGAAATGAGGTAAGCTATGAATTATACACTGAAAGATTTAAAGAGTTATTCAGCTACGGCTGAAAATCCTGATGCAGTATCAGGCCAGGGTGGAAAAGAAAACCATGGGAGGAAGGGATGTCCCTGTATAGAACCATTAGAAGCTGGATCAACAAAAGTTCTGCTTCACAAATATGGATCTGGAACAATACGGAAAATATGGTGCACAATACCGCCAAATCATCCGGAACATCTGAGAAATCTTATTTTAAGGATGTACTGGGATGGTCAGAAAAATCCAAGTGTAGAAGTACCGATTGGAGATTTCTTTGGTATTGCGCATGGAAGGCAAAGGAATATGGTAACCCCTTATGTGGGAATGCAGGATGCAAAAGGATTTAACTGTTTTATTCCCATGCCATTCAAGAAAGAGGTACAGATCAGTATTGAAAATGATTCGGATGTAGATGTAGATATGTTTTTTTACCAGATTGATTTCACCCTTGGTGACAGACATGATGAAAATACTGGATTTTTTCATGCACAGTTCAGACGGGAAAACCCCTGTGAGATCAAGAAAGACTATACTATTCTAGATGGGGTAAAAGGACGTGGAGTCTATATTGGCACAGTTCTTGGAATTCGCAATTTATACTATGACCATCTACAGGAATGGTGGGGAGAAGGAGAAATAAAGTATTATCTGGATGATGATACAAAGTTTCCCACCATTTGTGGAACCGGACTGGAAGACTATATCGGTGGTGGCTGGGGAACAAATGAAATCGGCACACCTTATCAGGGAGCTCCTCTGCTGGATGATGAGCAAGGATTTTATTCATTATACCGATTCCACCACTTTGATCCCATTTATTTCCAGGACAGCATCAGGGTTACAGTCCAACAACTTGGATCCGGGGAGAGAAAATGGGCAGAAGCTTTTTATGGAGATAATGGTGGTTATTATAAAGCTGCGGGATGTGCAGAGGATTCTCACCTGTGTCTGTTCGAACGAAGTGACGATTATTGCAGCGTAGCTTACTGGTATCAGGAACTTCCGACAAATCCTTTTCCGGAATTGCCAGACAGGAAAAAGAGAATGGAAGGTATTTGAAAATGACGCTCATTAAGAAAGGGATGATGTGAAATACCGTAGTTGCTTTAAAAAATCAAGAAAGAACAGTTAACTCAAAAATAATTATGGGAGGAAATATGAAGAAAAGAATTTTATCAATTTTACTTGTAGCAGCATTAGCAGCCGGAACTTTGTTTGGATGTGGCAGCGTAAAAGAAGAGACAAATGAGACAACAAAAACCATAGAAGAAGGAGCGGCAGATGCAAAAACAGCTTCGAATGCAGATTCGATAACCAATACAGAACCGGTTGAGATCACGATTGCTTATCCGAGTGATGATGGTGCAGAGGAAAAACTGAATATTCTTATTGAAGAATTTAATAAAAGCTACCCTAACATCAAGGTAAATTATGTACTGATTCCTTTCAGTTCATGGCCTGATTACATTACCAAATTGAAAACAATGGTTGCTGGTGGAACTGGACCGGATGTTGCCCGCCTGGCCGTAGAGGGTATCCAGTCCTTTGTGGCGGATGGAATGGCACTTCCTTTTGATGATTTTATTGCAGAAAATGCAGATTTAATGGAAGAGCTTGGTGTAAATGATATTCATCCCAATATTAATGCACCGTTCCAGATTGATGGAAAAACATATGGATTTGCCTGGGATTGGAATAATATTGTCATGTTCCTGAATAAGGATGTCTTTGCAGAAAAAAATATCGAGCTTCCTAGTGCTGACTGGGATAAAGATAAGTTTCTTGAAATTGCTCAGGCATTAACTTATGAGAAGGATGGAGAGAAAGTATATGGCACCGTTGCGCCGACAGATTATTTCACAGTAACGGCATGGCTTTACAATAACAATGCCAGTGTTCTGAATGAGGACATGACAAAATGTACCTTAAATTCACCGGAGGCAATTGAAACGATCCAATTTTTGTATGATCTTGTTTATAAATACGGGGTTGCGCCTTCTCCCTCAGCGGGACTGGATACTTCAAATCTGTTTATGAATGGTCAGATTGCTATGCTTGGTAACGGAAGATGGTCTATTGCTTCCCTGGCTAATAATAATTTTGAGGATTACGATATTCAGGCATTACCTGCGCTGTCAACACGGCAGAGTTCCTTCGGTTCAGGATCATTTCCTGTTCTGAGTAGCACCAAACATCCATATGAGGCAATGTTATTCTCTTCATGGTTATCTGCAAGCAGCTTTTCTCAGGAAACTTTCCTGAAGACAGACTCTGTGCCTTCAAGAATTTCTGTAATGGAAAAGATTCTTCCTACTATGCTTCCTGAAAATGGAATGCTTTGGAGAGAAAGTGCTGATGTTGCCAAGAGTATCCAGGCACCGAAGCAGCTGACAGATGTAACGGCCGTATTTGATAAGTACATGTCACTGATCTTTGCAAATGAGATTTCTGTTGAAGACGGTATGAATAAGGCAACAGAAGAAATTGATGCAATTCTGGCAGAATAAAATTTGAAAAGAAATAAATAAATGATAAAGATAATTCCCAATGCATCTTTAGCATTGGGAATTATCTTTTACAAGGAAAGGAAAGATATGGCTGGAAATAAGATCAGATCCATGCATATATTAAAAAAAGAAACTTTTGTTGCTTATCTTTTTGTCGCTCCGGCATTGATTCTGTTTCTTCTGTTTGTGGGATATCCGCTGGTTGCTTCTTTTTATCTGATGTTTTGTGATTATAACCTTATTACCAGTCCGCAGTTTGTCGGACTGAAGAATATTCTGAAATTCCTGGGAGATAAGGAAGTACCGCTTGTTATGATGAGCAGCCTGAAGCTTTTATTGGTTCTGGTTCCTGCTCATGTAATACTGGGGCTTGCACTGGCATGTCTGGTTCACAGGACAGGAAAGAAAATGTCGACGGCATACCGAATTATCCTATATATTCCAACGATCATGACGACTGTTTCTGTGGCTACTGCATGGTCCTATCTGTATGATACAGACTTTGGCGTGATTAATTACTTTCTGGAGAAACTGGGTATCGATAAAATACCATGGTTAAATTCATCAGTGTGGGCATTCTGGGCGATTGTCATATTCAGTATTTGGAAGTTTGTGGGGACGCCATTCTTATATTACTATATTGGATTGCAGAATATTCCTACATCACTTTATGAAGCTGCAGAGATTGATGGTGCAAACAGAAGACAGAAATTCCGGTATGTAACATTACCCATGCTTACGCCTACTATATTTATGGTAGTTGTATTATCGATGATTAGTTATATACAGTGCTTTGATGAGCCATATGTACTGACGCAGGGAGGTCCCGGTATTTCTACAACAACAGTAAGTCTTTATATTTACCGGAATTTTCAGGCTCAGAATATCAGCTATGCAAGTATTCTGTCGGTATTCCTGTTTGTGATAATTATGATTGTTACCATTATACAGTTCAAGATTTCTGATAAATGGGTAAATTATGATACAGAGTAGGAGAAATAGGACTGATGAAAAAATATAACTTGAAAAAGACAAATATTGTAAGTAATCTGCTTTGCCTGGTGATCTGTGTGATTGCTATGCTGCCGTTTATGTGGATGATTGCGACATCTTTACGACTGCCTGTGGATTCTTTTCGCCTGCCACCGTCGTTTTTTCCTACGGTGTTTCATTATCAGAACTATGTAGAAGTATTTCAGAAGGTGCCATTGCTTTATTATATTGGCAACAGCTTTTTGGTATCAGGCGTAGCTACATTAGTGCAGTGCATTGTTACCTGTATGGCATCTTATGCTTTTGCGAGACTGAGTTTTAAAGGAAAAAATACGATATTTATTATATTACTGTCAGGACTTATGATTCCGGTACAGACTACAGTAATTCCTATTTTCATTATGTACAAAAAAATTGGACTGATGGATACGAGACTGGGAATAATCCTTCCACTGCTCATCAATCCGCTTGGAATTTTTATCATGAAGCAGTTTATGGAGTCTATCCCCAAGAGTTATGATGAAGCGGCAAAGTTAGATGGTGCAACACACTTTTCTATATTATTCCGCATTATAGCACCAATGACAAAACCGGCAATTGTCACGGTGGCGGTTCTGGCATTTGTGGCATCTTGGAATGACTTTTACAGACCTCTGATCTTTATTACAAGTCCTGACAAAATGACATTACCGCTTGGAATGACAGCGTTAAGCGGATTGATGAGAAATACCAGTATTTCTATTATACTGGCTGGAATTCTGATTTCTTCCGTACCGCTGATATTGATTTATTCATTTGGACAGAGATATTTTGTACAGGGAATTTCTCTTTCAGGATTAAAGGGTTAAACTGGTGAAAGGATAGATAATATCATATGAAAGAATTAAGTGCAGAATTAAGAAAAGCGCAGGAATATGAAAATAAAGCGCTTAAAGAGGAGAATGAGAATAAATTTCCTGTTTTTCATTTGAAGGTTCCGACGGGGTGGATGAACGATCCCAATGGATTTTCTGTTTATAAGGGAGAGTATCATCTGTTCTTTCAGTATAATCCTTATTCCAGGGACTGGGGATCCATGCACTGGGGGCATGTGAAAAGTCAGGACCTCATTCGCTGGGAATATTTACCGGCGGCGCTTGCTCCAGATCAGCAATATGATAAAGAAGGTTGTTTTTCAGGAACAGCAATAGAGGATAATGGAAAACATATTATTGCATATACAAGTGTGTATTATGAAGATGGAATAGAAAAACCGGATAAAATACGACAGACGCAAAGCATTGCAATCGGCGATGGGGTATTTTATGTAAAACAGGAAAACAATCCGGTGATTGATAAGAATCTTTTACCAGAGGGAGCTAGCCCTGAGGATTTCAGGGATCCCAAGATTTGGAAAAGTGATGGCAGATACTATATGATTATAGCAAACAGAGGACAGGATGGGCGTGGACAGATTCTGAAATTTGTATCGGCTGATCTGAAAGAATGGAACTATATGGGATTATTTTATAAACCGGAAAAAGAACTGGGCAGAATGTGGGAATGTCCTGATTATTTTGAACTGGAAGATACAAAGGTGCTTATTGTCTCCCCGCAGGATATGCAGGCAGAAGATCTGAAGTATCATAATGGTAATGGGTCTTTATATCTTCTTGGATGTGAAAAAGAAGGATGTTTTTGTGAAAGTTATATAGATAGCCTGGACTATGGCATAGATTTTTATGCACCACAGTCTTTGACGTCAGCAGATGGCAGAAGGATCATGACTGCATGGATGCAATCATGGGATGTAAACAGTTACCCGGAAGATTTTAAATGGCGGGGCATGATGATATGCCCAAGAGAACTGCGGATGGAAGAAGGAAAGCTTAAGCAGACACCAGTAAGAGAACTGGAAAAGTATTGGGAAAATGAGATTATATATAAAAGAGTTAAAGTAAATGGAACTGCTTTCCTTAAGGGGATCAGTGGAAGAGTATTTGACCTGACACTGACAATCAGAGATATGCACTGCGATGCAGTGGAAATCAGATTAGCAAAAAAGGAACAGAAATATATCCGTATTGTGTACGATCCGGTACATGAGATCCTTACATTTGACCGGAAGTATATGAACTGCATACGGGATATTGTGAATGAAAGAAGAGTGGAGCTTGCGCCAAAGGCAGGTGAGATAACTCTGAGAATACTGATGGATATCTACTCCGTAGAAATTTTTATGAATGACGGAGAAAAAACGCTGACATCATTATTCTTCGTGAACGAAGATAATAATGAAATCGAGTTTATTGCTTATGGTGGGGACTGCGAAATAGATATATATAAAAGAGATATATGCCGTAAATAATACACAAAGGAAATAATATTGCCTACAGTTTTGACATATAGGCAACTGCGCAGCAGCTTGCTCATGGATGGCTGCAGCCGTATAAGTTTAAAATAAGTCCCTATTTACCTTTGTGTGTCTAATACCAAGACAGTATAATTATACATTTCACGAATTGCATAAGCAATTAGAAAATCAAGTAGTCCCAATTCAAATGCTTGTTAGTTAAGCCTATCAGAGTAATCTGGTAGGCTCAGACTGTAGACAAAACGCTTCTGGCATGCTGACCAAAAGCGTTTTGTCTACAGTCTGAACTGCCCCTGTAAAAGAGGCAGTCTTTACTGCTATTGGGGATTTTCTCCACGAATGACAATAATGTCATTTAATTTTAATATCGTATCTTTTTGAGGCAGAATGGACAGATCCTCCCGCAGAATGAGGAAGATCGTGACCTGTTCTGCCTCTTCCATTTCTTCCACGGATTTGCCGGCGAAGCGTTTATCCACGAAGATCTCGGCGATCTCATGAATATCTGCCGCTTTAATATTAGAGAGACTGCTTTTGCGCTGGTACTGTTCCACGAAACCGGCACTGATGATACCGGTGGGGATAGCCACGGCACCGACACCGAGATAGGCGATACAGATCGCCATGATCCGGCCGAGTGTGGTGATGGGATAGATGTCTCCGTAGCCCACGGTGAGCAGCGTTGACATGCTCCACCAGATGCCGCTGAAGGCATTGCGGAATACTTCCGGCTGGGAATCATGTTCCACGCTGTACATGCACAGACTGCTGGCGAGCATCAGAATCAGTACGATGAACACGGAGGAAATGATCTGATTGCGTTTTTCATACAATACCGTAGTGATGACATTGAAGGAATCATACCGTGCATTCAGGCGGAACAAATGGAAGATCCTCGCCACCCGCAGCATCCGGAAGATGACCATGCCGGACAGGAAGAAAAAGGGTAAAATTGTCAGCAGGTCGATAATGCCGTCGAAGGAGATCAGAAACCGCAGCCGGGAGCGGAGCTCGTTTTTATCAGGATATAGATAGTCCGCAGTCCAGATCCGCAGGACATATTCCACACAGAAGATCAGAATAGTGATAACCTCGATCACGTGAAATACCGGAAATAAAAAAGCAAGCTCATCAAAGGTTTGCAGAAAAGTCACCAGAATATTTGCACAGATAACGATAGCAATAAAAATATCAAAGAGCCGGCTCAGACGGTTACTTTTGTCACCGATCTGGATGATGTTAAATACTTTTTTCTTCATGTTGAATCCTCGATGTTTTTTGGAGCAGCGCCAGTGAATGCCTGTGATTCCATCATACGGAGGTGGAAGAGGAAAGTCAAGAAATGCGGTGACAGAATCCGTCAACTTTCTTAAAAACAGTCATATATTATAGTAAATCCAAATACAATGAAAGGATACAAAAATATATGGCTAGATTTACGAACCAGGCACAGCTTCGCTATGGAAATGAGATTACAAACTCCAATATAGCAGTGGGTGAGATCACGGAGGTATTGTCTGCAACCAAGACAGCAGTGCGGGATACCTACGGGCAGAATGAAAATGTGACGTATGTGATCAGCATTGTGAACTCAGGCACTACAGCATTTAACGGAATTACAGTAACGGATAATCTGGGAGAGTATTTGTTTAATACCAGAGAACTGACACCTCTGACGTATATTCCGGGGACCGTAAAATACTATGCAAACGGAATTTTACAGGCAACACCGGCTGTAACGGCAGGCCCTCCTCTGACAATCACGGGAATTACCGTGCCTGCGGGAGGTAATGTGACACTTACCTATGAGGCTGAGGTGAACTCTTATGCGCCGCTGGCAGCAGAGGCTTCCATTACGAATACGGCGACGATTGCCGGGGCAGGGGTCACTCCTGTTACTGTGAACGAGACAGTAAATGCGGTAAGCGGACCGCTTCTTACGATCACAAAGTCCGTCAGTCCCGTACCCGTGACAGAGAATGGAACATTGACGTATACGTTCCTGATACAGAATCTGGGGAATACGGCAGCGGATGCAGCTACCGGTGTCGTGATCACAGATACCTTTAATCCCGTATTGGAGAATCTGACTGTGAATTTTAATGGAACTGCATGGGCAGAGGGAACAAACTATACGTATGATACGACTACCGGATTATTTACCGGAACTGCAGGAGGTATTACGGTACCCGCAGCGACTTACACCCAGGATCCCGTTACAGGAGCGTGGGGGATCAACCCCGGCGTCAGCACGCTGGTGATCTCCGGAACCGTATAAGGGCAGGCGCCGTATAAATCTAAAATAAAAAGTCACTGGAAGTACATAAATGTCCTCCCAGTGACTTTTTATTTTATCCTTGCATGGCTTGTAGCTTAGCCAAAGTATCTCTTTAACAGACCCTCAAATGCCTTGCCATGTCGAGCCTCATCACGAGCCATCTCATGAACGGTGTCATGGATAGCATCCAGGTTCAGAGCCTTGGCTCTCTTAGCCAGATCAAACTTACCTGCGGTAGCACCGTTCTCGGCATCTACTCTCATCTCCAGATTCTTCTTGGTGGAATCGGTTACGACTTCACCTAACAGCTCAGCGAATTTTGCAGCGTGCTCAGCTTCTTCGTAAGCAGCCTTCTCCCAGTACAGACCGATCTCGGGATAACCTTCTCTGTGAGCTACTCTTGCCATTGCCAGATACATACCAACCTCAGAGCATTCGCCCTGGAAGTTCGCACGCAGATCAGCAATGATATCCTCGGGAGCACCCTTTGCTACACCTACTACATGCTCAGCAGCCCAGGTCTTGCCTTCCTCCTGCTTGGTGAACTTGGAAGCGGGAGCGTGACAGATGGGGCACTCTGCGGGAGCCGCATCACCTTCATAAACATAACCACATACCTGACATACATACTTTGCCATAATTTTTTCTCCTTTTCTCTAATGAAATGTTTTGTTTTCAGTTTTCTCTTTTTGCGTGTGCTTTATAAGCACAAATATATTATGGAACGAAGCCAGTTTTCATTCAGAAAACTAGGACTCCGTAGCAACCCTGGTGCAGGCGGGACAAGAGCCGTAGAAATAAGTGACATGTCCCCGGATCCGACCGTCAAATCTCTCTCCGGCGGCCTCCATGATGGAATCAATACTATCCATGTCCAGATCAATAACGCTTCCGCATTCCGTACACACGAAATGATAATGTTCGGAAGTATCGGCATCAAAATGGTCAACACCGTCACCGACCCGGAGTCGTAAGATTTCTCCCATGTCTGACAAAAGTGTCAAATTACGGTAGACGGTACCGAGACTTAAGTTTGGATCCTGCTGCTTCAGATTAGAATAGATCACATCAGCGGTAGGGTGATCCTTGCGTCCCATGAGAAAGGATTTGATCATTTCCCGTTGTCTGCTTCGTTTCAGTGCCATGATAAGCCCCTTTCTCAATAATAGTAATGATTACTGTTTCTTACAAGCTTATTATACATGATGCGAGAATAATGTCAACAGAAAAATGAAAAAATTTTGTTTATATTTTTTTAATGATATTCCTGCTTCCTTTATACACAGAAGGTAGGAATCATGCTATAATGAGCGAAAGCAAAGTATAAAACATAAATTAACATGCGCAGACTTTTGTTACAACGTGTACAGAAGTACACGGCACTAAAGTCACGGAAAGTTTGCAGTTTGCTGAAAGGCAAGAGTAATATGAAATTTAAAACCAGACTTCGTGTAACATTTATAAGTATTATATTACTTCCGCTGTTGTTGACGATCATGGCTTTTGTAATGATTGCCATTTACCTGATGAATTACTCTCAGGGTCTCAGCCTGACGGATATTGATTATTCCATGATGTCGGAGAATTTCAGGGAATTCACCAACACCACGGATCAGGCGTATTATGTGCTGCTGGACCAGGTGAAGGAAGACAGCAGCAGGCTGGAAGATAAAGAATATCTGGATCATATCAATGAGGAGGTATCGCGGAAGTCTACTTACATTATTGTAAGAAAAGGTGATAAGCTGTATTATGCCGGCAATGAAGAAGCCGCACAGCAGATTTTTGAAAAACTGCCTGCCTATGGTGACGAGAATCTGTCGGATGACAGCGGATATTTCTACAATGAACTGGAGAAGTATGTAAAACAGATTGATTTCACCTTCCGGGATGGAACACCGGGCAGCGTATTTATCGTCACGAAGGTCAATTCGCTGATCTCGAGACATCTGCTGATCGATATGTTCGTGGCGATCATTGTGATCCTGATCTTCACCAGCCTGATGCTGACCCAGTGGATCCACAAGGGCGTATTTGAACCTATCAATGAGCTGAATGTGGCAATGCGCAAGATCAAGGAAGGCAACTTTGATTATGTTCTGGAGACGGATGCCAAGGGGGAGATCGGTGATCTCTACCGCAATTACGAGGATATGCGTCTGCGGCTGAAGGAATCCACAGAAGAGAACATTCAGCATGAGAAGCAGAACAAAGAGCTGGTCAGCAATATTTCCCATGATCTGAAGACCCCTATCACAGCCATTAAGGGTTATGTGGAAGGAATCATGGACGGCGTGGCAGACACGCCGGAGAAGATGGACAAATACATCAAGACCATCTACAATAAAGCCATTGATATGGATCGTCTGATCAACGAGCTGACCACTTATTCCGGAATTGATAATAACCGGATCCCGTACAATTTCCACCGGATCAACGTGGCGGATTATTTCGGTGACTGTGTGGAAGAAGTCGGACTGGATCTGGAGCAGCGGGGTATCAAGCTGAACTATTCGAATCTGGTATCTCCTGACACAGTTGTCATCGCGGATCCGGAGCAGATGAAGAAGGTCATCAATAATATTATCAGTAACAGCGTAAAATATATGGATAAGCCTGACGGGCATATTGATATCCGTATTCTTGACGAAGTGGATTCCATCCGGGTAGAGATCGAGGACAACGGCAAGGGAATCGCACAGAAGGATCTGCAGAAGATCTTCGAGCGGTTCTACCGCACGGATGCTTCCCGCAATTCCGCCCAAGGCGGCAGTGGCATCGGATTATCCATTGTTAAAAAAATTGTTGAGGATCATGGCGGTTATGTATGGGCGACAGCCAAAGAAGGGGAAGGAACCTGTATGCATTTTGTATTGAGAAAATATATTGAGCTGCAGCCGGGTGGAACCAAGTAATGAATGAGGGAATGAAACAGAAATGGCATGATCATCGATAATACAAGGACATTCTGTAAATGGAGGATAAATAATGAGTAAGATTTTAATTATTGAAGATGAAGTAGCAATTGCAGATCTTGAGAAGGATTATCTGGAGCTCAGTGATTTCAAGGTAGATATCTGCAATACCGGCGATGAGGGACTAAAGACTGCACTGGCAGGCGATTATGATCTGATCATTCTGGACCTGATGCTGCCCGGCATGGACGGCTTCGAAGTATGTAAGAAGATCCGCGAGGAGAAAAATATTCCCATTCTCATGGTATCTGCGAAGAAGGACGACATTGATAAGATCCGCGGCTTAGGGCTGGGTGCGGATGACTATATGACCAAACCTTTCAGCCCCAGTGAACTGGTAGCCCGTGTGAAGGCGCACATGGCCCGTTATGAGAGACTGGTGGGAACTAACCAGAAGCAGCAGAATGATATCGTGGAGATCCGTGGTATCCGTATTGATAAGACTGCAAGACGTGTCTATGTGGACGGTGTGGAGAAGACGTTTACGACCAAGGAATTCGATCTGCTGACGTTCCTGGCGGAGCATCCGAACCATGTATTTACCAAGGAAGAATTGTTCCGGGAGATCTGGGATATGGATTCCATCGGTGATATCGCTACGGTTACCGTGCATATCAAGAAGATCCGTGAGAAAATTGAAAAAGATACTGCAAAGCCTCAATATATAGAGACAATCTGGGGTGTTGGATATCGTTTTAAGGTATAAGGGAAGAAAAATAAGATCAGAAGAAAACTCCTATGATGGATACAGCAACAAACTGTCCCCAATAGGAGTTTTTTATTTAAAAGTGTGTTATAATCATAGCATTGCGGATTGCACCCGTGAAATTTGATTAGCGATTCCACTGATGAGATAAAGCATCGGCGGAATGGAGTGTGTTATGAACAGTAAAAAAATAATACAGTTGTCTACGACACAGAAGATCATGCTTAGCTTTCTGTGTGCCATATTAGTGGGGAGCTTCCTGCTGGCATTACCCATCAGTTCAGCTACCGGAGAAGCGGTTCCTTATATAGATGCTTTATTTACGGCTACCACATCCATATGTGTGACCGGTCTGGTGACGGTTCCCACATATTCCACCTGGAGCGTCTGGGGACAGATTGTGATCCTGTTTCTGATCCAGTTGGGAGGTCTGGGAGTCATTACGGTCATGTACGGTGTGATGATGGGACTGCACAGACGACTGGGACTGGGTAACCGGTGGATGCTGCAGGATGTATTTAATCTGAATAATATCTCCGGAATCGTGAAATTCCTCCGCAAGGTTCTCATAGGTACTCTGGTGGTGGAGGGATGCGGAGCTCTTTTGTACATGACAGTATTTGTGCCGGAATACGGACTCAGAGGCATATGGATTTCGATTTTTAATGCCGTATCTGCCTTCTGCAACGCAGGAATGGATGTTATGGCGGAAGACAGTCTGTGTGGCTATGTATTTCAGCCAATGGTCAATCTGGTCACGATGCTGTTGATCATATTGGGTGGTTTAGGTTATATCGTCTGGTGGGATGTACTGCGGGTTTTGAAAAATATCCGGAGCCAGAAGCTGAAATGTTTCCGACTGCTGACGCTGCACAGTAAAATAGCACTCACGGTGACAGGAATACTTATTGTAGTGGGAGCGGCGGCATTTTATTTTTTTGAATACAATAATCCTCTGACGATGCAGGATTACACGGTGCCGCAACGGATCTGGGCATCCCTGTTCCAGGCAGTAACTACGCGAACCGCAGGTTTTGCCACGATTCCACAAGAGGATCTGACCAATACCTCTGCGATCATTTCGGTGCTTTTGATGCTGATCGGCGGCTCTCCGGTGGGAACTGCAGGAGGAATGAAGACAGTTACGATCGCAGTGCTGCTGGTATCTATGTTTGCCACCATAGGTAATAAGGAGGATGCGGAGCTTTTTGGGAGAAATATTCCGAAGCAGGCGGTGAATAAATCGGTAGCAGTTGTAGGTATGTTTTTTATCATTGCGTCGTTGTCTGCAATTCTTTTATCTGCAGTGACAGATGCGGATGTGATAGATATTGTGTATGAAACAGTGAGTGCCACAGCTACTGTGGGATTAAGCAGGAACCTGACTTCCATGCTGAATCTTTGGGGAAAACTGATTATTATCGTGACCATGTATCTGGGAAGAGTCGGTCCCATATCTCTGGTAGTGGCATTCAGCACGCAGAAAAAGAACAAAAATATTGTGAAGAACCCGACAGAAGAGATCAGCGTCGGATAAAGCAGATCGAAGCAACAGGAAGGAAGAGATTATGGGAATCAATCAGACCTATGCAGTATTTGGACTTGGAAGATATGGAAGAAGTGTGGCGAAGGAGTTGGCCGAGAACGGCGCAGAGGTGGTAGCGGTGGACAACAGAGAGGCAGTTGTCAATGCGGCAATTTCAGAGATTCCATACTGTAAATGTGCGGATGTTACAGATTCGGAAGCGTTGAGACAGATCGGTATTGCGAATATTGATGTGGTCATTGTGACCATGGCAAATCATTTGGAAGCCAGCGTTATGACAACCATGCTGTGTAAAGAACTGGGCGTAAAGACCGTTATCGCCAAATGCGGCACTGAGATAAACTGCAAGATCCTTACGAAAGTAGGAGCAGACCGTGTAGTATTCCCCGAGAGTGAGTCAGGGATCCACCTGGCCAAAAATCTGTTAAGCTCCGGTTTCATGGACATTATCGAATTGTCCCAGGATGTGTCTATGGTGGAAATGGAAGTCAAACAGCAGTGGATCGGGAAGAACCTGATCGAGCTGAATCTGCGGAAAAAATATTCCATTAACGTGGTGGCGATCATCGAAGGAAAAAATGTAAATACCAATATCGATCCGGAAGTACCTCTGACACAGGATATGCGGCTGATCGTTATTGCCAACCGGGCAAAATTGAATAAACTGAAATAGAATAGCTGAGAGCTATAAAAAAGTGAAACATCTGACGGTGCACTTGAGCACAAGACAGAATGTTTCACTCTTTTTTTATACGGTGGCAGCCGTCTGAAAAGTTGTAAACGGGTGATCAGTTATCAGCCCGGAAAGTCTTCTCATTAAAGGCACCCTGCTGCTTGGCAACGATAGTGGTACATACGGCATCACCGGTGATATTGACAGCGGTACGCAGCATATCCAGGATACGGTCGATACCCATGATCAGTGCAATGCCTTCGGTAGGCAGTCCCACGGAGGTCAGTACCATGGACAGGGTGACCAGACCGACACTGGGGACACCGGCAGTGCCGATGGAAGCGATCGTCGCGGTGGCAATGACGGTAGCAATGGCAGCCGGGGTCAGAGGAATGCCGTAAGCCTGTGCTATGAAAACAACTGCTACGCCCTGCATGATGGAAGTACCGTCCATGTTAATGGTGGCACCCAGAGGAATCGTAAAGGACGAAATCTGTTTGGAGACACCGATTTTTTTATACAGAGTGTCGATAGACAGAGGGATCGTCGCATTACTGGTGGAAGTGGAGAAGGCAAAGGTCATAACCGGGAAGAACTTTTTAATGAACTTAAAAGGATTCAAGCGGGTGAACACAAACAGCATGACCTGATATACCACGAAACACTGTACTGCCAGCGCCAGGATTACGCTTCCCATATATTTCAGCATAGGTACAAAAGCGTCGAAGCCGATGCCTGCGAAGGTCTTGGCAATCAGGCAGAAGACACCGACAGGGGCAGCTTTCATGACTGCAATCGTCATTTCCATCATAATGTCATTGAACTGACTGAAAAAGTTCGCCACAGTGGAGACCCGGTTGCCCATGGCAGCCAGAAGAATGCCAACAAATAAAGCAAAGAAGATGATCGGCAGCATATCTCCGGCGGACAGAGAGGTAAAAATATTTTTCGGAATAATATTCAGCAACGTCTCCGCAAAATCTACCTGGGTGGTCGCGACTTCGGTGGCATCCTCCGGCAACGCAATATTTAAGCCAACGCCGGGATTGATCAGACTGGCAATACCCAGTGCCACGCAGATCGCCAAAGCAGTGGTGCACAGATAGAACAGGATCGTTTTCACACCCACAGTTCCTAATGTCTTCGTATCACCGATGGCCATGGCCCCACAGACCAGGGAGCAGAACACCAACGGTACGACCAGCATCTGCATCAGGCGGATGAAACCGTTACCCAGGACATACAGGATGCCATTGATCAGAATCGTGTCCTTAAAATATCCGTCCGGCATATAATAATGGATCAACACACCGCAGATCGCACCGGCGAGCAGAGAAATAAAGATTTTCGTGGATAGCCCCATTTTTTTCTTGCCGTTTTCGGTGGAAAGATCCGTTTTCTTTTCCATGTTTGCAGTCTTTCCCACTATTCCAGCCCTCCTGTCTCTTTCATGTAAGCAGCCAGAGCCGCCTTCCAGTCGTCCGGCTCGTCGATTCCGGTGATACGCAGCATCATGTTATCCAGTACGGAATATTTCTCCGGAGCATCTTCTTTTACCGTAACAGTAAGCTGGCCTTCTTTTCCGGCGAGCCGCAGGATCTCTTTCGCGAATTCGAGACGGGTGCAGGAACCGCCGCTGCATACGGCGTGATAGATGCCGTAATGGTCGTTGTCGATGAAAAATTTTACCACGCGAGCGAGCTCTGCCGCGGAAGTGGGTACAGCCCGGTCATTGTTCCACAATTCCATAGCAGACACGTTGGGATCAGCTGCCGCTTCCAGAATCTCATTCAGAAAATCCTTACCGATGCCATAGATCCAGGAACTGCGGATAATGACATAACGGGTCATCAGCTGGATGACGAATTTCTCTCCGGCGTATTTGGACTTGGCAAATAGGCTGACCGGATTCACATCATCGAATTCATTATAGGGTGTGTCGGATACGCTGGAAAATACGTCATCCGTGGAAATCTGGATCATTTTTGCCTGAATGCTCTCTGCGGCCTGTGCCAGATTTCTCGCACCTACGGCGTTGACTTTATAGGCCATGTCGGTATCCGCCTGCGCTCCGTTTGCCGCAGGGTGATAACCGGCACAGTTGATCACGACATCCGGACGGTTCCTGTGCATGAAGAGGGAGACTTCGTGCTCGTCCGTGATATCCAGCTCGTCCTTGTCCGTCTCGTATAATTCATATTCCATCATATCCAATAATCTGATCAGCGCCTGCCCCATGTGTCCGAGGGAGCCGACGATCCATATTTTCTGCATAGTAAATATACCCTCCTTTGATACAAGTTCTGTTGACTGTTTTACAGTATATCATACGGGCGATCGACGATAAAGCAAAAATCGGAGATTTTGAGGATTTTCGTTTGCCGGAAATGTTCCCGGGGATCCCCGGGAACATTGGCATACAGACATTAGATAGGGAAAGGGACGATTTAAAAGTTATATATTATGTGTTTCATATACGCGGCTGCCATCATTCATATGATCTAACATGATTTCGGCTTTATGTTTCATCTGTTCTGCAAAATTTGTGCTGAAGACGAAAATATCTTCTTTTTCCGGAGAGGTGCATAATAAAACCTCAGTAAGGTCTTCTTGCAATAAACCGGCCAGTTCATAAGAATTATCGATTTCACTGCGCATAATATTTTGATATTCTTCAATGCGGGAATCGTTTCGGGTGGGCCAGCGGAGCATACGTGCAGGAGGATTTTCAAAGTCTGTTCTGTCTACCAGCTCCTGGAACTGTGCTGCGTGGATGATATTACGGAAGAAGCAGCGTTCCACTTCCAGGCGCTTTTTCAGAAGCAGGAATTTTTGCTTTTTTGTGCTGTCTGTTACAGTGTATGCTAACACAGATATTTCGGAAATTGCAGCAGTCATGCTCCGGATTGCTTTTTTCATGGTTTCTGTCAGCATGAATACTGCAGTGAATCCGCGCACACCTTCTATTCCCTGTAAGTTGAGCAGATCATTTGCCTCTTCCTCGGACAAGGCCTGGAACTGATATTTGCGATAATAAGCTCTGTCTTCTTCTTTTAATTCCATTGGAAACAGAACGAAAGGACGATTGATCCATCGCTGGTGCTGGCATCCGTACATAATAAGATCAAGTCCGGTATGGGATACATGATCATAGGCTTCGTCAATGTGATACCAGGCATCTGTTAAGGTTCCGGCATAGTCTGTTCCGACGATCTGTTCCGCTGCTTTTTTCAGTACGAGGAAGCAGTCACTGATATCATGAAGTTCCTGTTGTTTCGCATACTCCAGGATGAGACACGCTTCGTCGAAATCAGAACGTGGAATATCTACGATGGTTACAGGCGTTTTTGCAGAGAGAAATTGTTTCGCAAAACGAACGAATTTTACCATCTGCGGTATTTTCCGTACAGGATGACCGGGTGCACCTACATCGGTGATGGAAGTAACAACAACTTCGCTTTTATGATTCATTTTATTAACGATTTGATTTTCTTTCAACTTTGGACAGGCAGTGCTTACAGAGATTTCTTTTTCTTTAAAGTCAATATCTGAATTGAAATGGACAATTGCATCAATGCCGGCGTCTTTTGCACCGTCGGATATTGCATTGATGAAACCGGTCACTCTGTCTGCCATACTGTGCTCTTTACAAGCCATTGGACCGTTGGGACCTACATAAGTGCCGCTGCTCCAGCACAGACCACCGCCACTGTCATTACTCATGAAATGTATAAAATCCAGACCGGTCTGTTTACACAGTTCTCTCACAGCATAGCGATACATGGCAAGGACTTCCGGGTGGTCAATACAAGGACTGTAATAAGGTTTACGCGATCTTCTCGGATGATCGCAGCGAGCACCTCTCCATGCAGGATGTTTTCTGTATACTTCTTCGGGAAGCCAAAAAGGTTCGTTGCTGAATAATGCGGGTTTTAAACCGATTTCTTTCAAAATATCACAACGTGCTTTGAAGAGGGCAAAGCATTCATTGATATGATCCTGTGGAAGGAATTCCTTTAGTTCAGGGGGACAGACCAGTTTGAATAACTGTGCATGTCCCATGCTCCAGTTAGGATAGGGGTCATTGAGATCCTGTTCCCACATCCACCGGCTCCGGGGCATCTGCCCGGCCATGACGTGAGTGGCGCCCAAAGCTTTGGCTTTTTCTGCCATAGTACGAAAGTCGTTTAAATTATCTGTTGCTATGTTAAATACTTTTACAGTTTTCATTTTGTTTCTCCTTAAAAAATACAGTTAGATTATCCCTTTATGCCACCGGCCGTGATACCCTCTACGAAGTACTTTTGAGCAAAGAAGAATAATAAAATAGGAGGTATCATTGATACAAACGACATTGCCAGAACTGCGTTCCATTGTGTAGCTGCTCCCTGGCTGTCGATAGACATTTTCAAGGCTAAGGAAAGCGTGTACTTCTTAACACTGCTGATATAGATCAGGTTGTTAAAATAATCATTCCATCTCCACAATGTTTGGAAGATGATAACTGAAAAAATTGCCGGCTTCATCAAAGGAAATAAAACTTTTACATAAGTCATAAACGGATTGCAGCCGTCTATATATGCAGATTCGTCCAACTCTCTCGGAATACCGCGCAAAAACTGGATCTGCATGAAAATGAAAAAGGGATAACATGCCAATAAACCGGGAATCCAGAATGGCATATAAGTATCTACCCAACCGAATTTATTAAAAGCCACATATCTTGGAATGATGATGACCGAATCCGGCAGCATCATAGTAGATATCATCAAAAGGAAAAATATCTTTTTTCCGGGAAAACGGAACCTGGCGAATCCGTAGGCTACGATTCCGGTAGAGATTACGGTAAAAAATACCGTCGGAATCACTAGCTTGAATGTATTGAGATAAAAGGTCAGATACGTAAACTGACCGCTGCCGTTCCATCCCTTGATAAAGGCATCCGCTGAAAAATGTTCCGGAAGCAGAGCCATTTTTCCGAACAATTCCTGATTGCTCTTAAAAGTGGCAAAAAATAGCCAGACAAGAGGATAGATCATCATGATACCGATTGCGATAAGGATGATATAAGCAACTATATTATTTCTGGTTTTCTTTTTCATTAGTCCATTCCTCCATCGTTGTAGAACACCCAGGCATCCGATGATTTAAACAAGAGCAGCGTTATGACCAGAATGGTTACAAACAACACCCAGGATGATGCAGATGCATAGCCCATTTTTAAATTCTGGAAAGCATCTTCATATATTTTCACGCCCATGAGATAAGTGCCATGGTTCGGTCCGCCGTTTGTAATGATAAATGCAGAGGTAAATTCCTGCAGCGCGTTGATTGTCTGCATCATTAAATTAAAGAAAATGATAGGCGTTAACATGGGAAGTGTGATGTTCCAAAATTGTCTTATTTTCGTTGCCCCGTCGACTGCAGCTGCTTCATAAAGTTCTGTAGGAATATTTTTAAGTCCTGCTAAAAACAAAACCATGGAAGAGCCAAACTGCCAGACTACAAGAATACTGATCGTTATAAGCGCGATAGAAGGATCTCCCAGCCAGTCTACCTGCGGAATATGAAAGAAACCGAGTAATTTGTTGACCATGCCTTCTTTCATAAACATAAATTTCCAGAGAATGGAGATGGCAACACTGCCGCCCATAATAGAAGGGAGATAGTAAATTGTACGAAAGGTATTGATTCCTTTTAATTTCATATTTAAGATCAGCGCAATAATCAATGCAAAGATCAGTTTCGCCGGAACTGACATAAGTGTGTATTTGATTGTCAGTCCAAAAGACTTCCAGAAATATTTATCTTTGGTAAATAATTTAATATAGTTATCAAGTCCGACCCATTTTCCGTCTGACAAAATCGAAAAATCGGTAAAAGAATAATAAAGGGACATCAGAAGCGGATATACCTGCAAAAGACAGAATCCGATGATCCAGGGAGAAATAAATAATAACCCCCACTTCCATGTCTTGGAATATTTCCCGGTTTTTACAACGCCTCTTTCCGTGCGTCTCATGTGATCGACCTCCATCTAAAAACAAATGCCGAGATTTTTTACATTGCACAAAAGTTAAAATCTCGGCATTTGTTGCCTGTATGCTCAGGACAAATTATTTCTTTAAGTTGCTCATGATTTCTTTGTACTGTTCTACCAGTTCTTTTGCACCTTCTTCGGGAGTGCTGTCACCGTAGATAACTTCCTGGATAATGTCTCTTCTGACAGTTTCCAGTTCGGTATTGCCACTGATAGCGTTAATGGAATAAGAGTCTTTCTGGCTTACATCAATGGATTTCTTTACGAGAGGATCTATGAGTCCTTTTTCAACCAATACAGCTTCTCCGGTTTCGGTGGGCCAGGATCCCCAGGCACCGTTTAAGACTTCAACAGCTTCCGGATCGTTCATGCAGAAATCGAGGAATTTTGCAGCTTCTTCTTTGTAAGGAGATGCATCATTGATACAAAATCCCATGTTCGCACTAAAGTCTGCACCACTGCATTTTGCATTTTCAATACGGGGAATGCTCATTACATCCAGATCACTGGAGATGGATGCTTCGTATTTGGCACAAGCGCCTGTAGTATCCATCAAAACGCCGATTTTTCCGTTTACCCATTTATTGTTCTGATCCATCTGACCTACAAATACAGCGGCTTCGCCAAACGGTTCCAGTGTGTTGGTCTGATACAGATCAACGATCAGCTGGAGAGCTGAAGTCATCTGTTCCTCTGTAAAATTAAGGTCGTAAGTATCTTCGTTGATCAGGCTGCCGCCGGTCTGCTGTGAGATACAGGCCAGAATGATCAGACGATTTAATACATCAATATCTGCAGTCATCAGGTAAGCTTCCGGATCCTGTTCATGAATCTTCTGACCTAATTCCATGAATTCTTTCCATGTGTACTGCTTGTCAACATCAAGGCCGTAAGTATTTGCAAAATCTGTATTTACAAACATAGCGGTTCCGCCGACGACACAGGAATAAAGAACAGGTTCGCCGTTATAAGTACCGGCATTTTCCAGAACGCCCTCTTTCAGTGTGCTCAGATCCACAGGGAGTGTTGATAAATCTGCCAGATAATGTTTTGCGTCCTGAACATCCGGAATCCAGTCTCTGCTGAACTGAAACAGATCGGGAGCAGTTCCGCTGGATAAGGTTGTCATCATTTTTTCATAATAACCATCGTATCCCTGATATTCGCCTTCAATCTTTATTCCGGGATTTTTCTGTTCGTATAGATCAATGGCTTTCAGAATAGCTTCATGTCTGGAATCGCCGCCCCACCAGGACATTCGTAACGTGACAGTGTCTTTGTCTGTTTCTGCCGTCTGTGTATCTGCGGAGACCGTGCTTCCTGCACTTTCAGTGCTTTCGGCAGAACTGTCTTGCTGCGTCGCCGAACCGCAGGCTGCCATGGAAAATACCATTGTTGCTGCCATGACTGCAGATAGAACTTTTTTAAAACTTGACTTTCTCATTTTGTACCCTCCTGTTTTTTGTTGAATACCACAATCGTTGGTTGATTACAAGTAGTATTTTAGCATAGCGGATGCTTAACATCACCACCGCGAGGTTGTCTGTCACTATCTCTAAATTCTATCTTTATTTTATAAATCTATCTTTATTTTCCCCTTTTCCGGTTTCTGCCTTGACTTGTTTTTTCCTTATGATATAAGTTATAGTAGGTCGGAAAATTTCGACCGGAGGAGAGAAGGTTTCAACAGAATTTGTTTTGGACAGAGGTTGAATTTAATGTATGAATTATTGGTAGTAGATGATGAAGTAAATTCAAGGAATACCCTTTGTACCTGTTTTCCATGGGAGGATATTGGGTTTCATGTATGCGGTCAGGCGGACAATGGGAAGGAAGCACTTGCTTTCATGAACCAGCATGCGGTTCATGTTGTTTTTACGGATGTAAGCATGCCTGTTATGAGTGGAATAGAGCTGGCACAGACAATCAGCAATATGAAAGGTGTTAAGCCTACGGTTGTATTTTTGAGTGCTCATGACGATTTTAAATATGCGCAGGAAGCACTTCGTTATAATGTACGCTATTATATTTTAAAGCCTTCCAATTTTAATGAATTACGCAGCTCTTTTGAGATTATCAGGACGGAGCTGGACAACAAATATAATGTGAGGGCATCTGCCGATTTCTCAGCTTCGGGAGATGACACGATGAAAAAAGTTTTGGAATATTGTGAAAGCAACTATAGAGAGGGTACCTTGGCGGAGATTGCAGATCAGCTTTATCTGAATACTTCGTATCTGAGTTCTCTGATCAAACAGAAGACATCTTTGAATTTTTCCGATCATATTCAAAATGCCAGAATGAAACAGGCGGCGCTTCTTTTGAGAGATCCGAATGTTAAAATATATAATATCAGCGATATGGTCGGATATTTGAACCCTAATAATTTTGCCAGGGCATTCAAACTGTATTATGGAATGTCTCCATCCGAGTATCGGATGTGTAAATTAAGCGAACATGAAGAATAGAAACATAGTATTTCATAAAAAAATTTCTATGCAGGCTAAGTTTTTTTACAAGAATTTTATGGTAAATACTTTAGTCTTTTTATTACCGCTCCTTATTGTTGCGCCATATAGTATTTTTCGTGCATCTGCGGATAATACGAAAATGATTGAACGAAGTATGGCACAGACTTTAAGCCAATGTAACGATACCATAGAGAATTTATATTCCCATATGGACAATGCCAACATTTACTTTTCATCCAACCCAAGAGTAAAACTGCAGTTGAGTCAGGCATTTAAGGAAAAGGAATTGACGCTGAATTCCCTGAAAAACATTGAGACATTGTCTTTATACTTTCAAAATTTATTATTTACAGATCTGTATATCAACGAAATCTATGTTTATTATACGAATGACAATGGACGCGTGTACAAGGCGTCGGTAGGCGCGTTACAGCCAATTTCTTATCAAAAAGATATTACGCTTGTACAGCAGTTTGATGATACGGAAAATGAGGATTTCTGGATAGACGTTCATTCGCCGCAGACAGATGACACATCACGGGATCTGCCTGCGTCGTTGTATTTTTATCAGAGACTGTATTCAAGATCTAATCACAAAGCCATTGGCGTGCTCGCTTTCGAGTTTAATCTGGATAAACTGGCAAAATATATTGAGACGGTGTTGCAATATAATAATCAAGTGATTTATCTGTTGGATCAAGAAGATCATCTGATTTATACGAATAATTCTTCTGAGAAGGCAGAACAGGAATTGCAGGCATTGCTGCCGACAATAAGTTCTGCGACGGATGATCAGACTTTTTATGATATTAAAGTGGGTGGTACGTCTTGTAAAGCCGCTCTTTTGCGCTCTGCAAGGAATAACGGATTGACCTATTTTACATATACACCATATAGCCAGATATATAAAACATCACAGAGCCTGTCAACTACTTATGTGATCCTTATGATATGTGCAATCGGGTTGTCTGTTTTGCTGGCATTTTATAAAGCCAGAAAAGAATATGGATATGTAAGCAGTATATTGGATATCTTCAGTGATCCGGAGGCTTCGCAAGAGCATCTTAAGCAGCTTTCCCAGGGAAGCTCGGATCCTTTTGAATATATTATTATAAATATTATTCATCTGTTCATTCAAAAGGATTATCTGAAAATGCAGGCATCGGAAAAAGAATACAAAATTCAGATGTTGAAAATGCAGGCACTTCAGCATCAAATCAACCCTCATTTTCTGTATAATACTTTGAATTCCATCTACTGGGAAACGGTAAAAATGACCGGAGGAGAAAATCCCTGCAGCACCATGATCTCTAATTTATCTTCGGTGATCAGGTATTCTTTAAGTGATCCGATGGAAGAGGTGACGGTTAGAGAAGAAGTGCATTATCTGGATCAGTATCTTGCAATTATGCAATTGCGTTACAAGGATAAATTTGACACAGAATTTCGAATGGATCCCCACAGCTTAGAGCGTCCTTTGAAGAAAATGATACTTCAGCCATTAGTGGAAAATGCAATTTATCATGGAATTAAAGAGAAACAGGGAACGGGAAAAATATGTATCGGCAGTCATTGTTTTGAAAACGCCACGGTTTATTTCATATATGATAACGGTGTAGGTATAAACAGGGAAAGAGTCAGTGAATTAAATCGTCAAATGGAATCAGGAGAGGATATCGTACAGCAACATATGGGATTATTAAATGCTGACCTGCGGCTCAGACTTGCATACGGAGAAAAATCGAGAATCCATTTGAAAAGTAAGGAAGGAGTATATACATTGATTTATTTTTTTATATAAGCAAAAAGGTATTGCTTATATAAAGTTATTGAGGGGACTGCCGAAAGGCGGTCTCTTTTTTAGATGAGTGATAATGAAATTATATTTATATATAGACAGCCAATATAAAACGTGGTATAAGATATATAGATAGCCTATATAGAAAGGCATTGAAAAATCAACCTGTTGCGCAGCAGGCATTTGGTTCTCCAGACTTTCAGGTCTCGGAATCGTTATAATTAAGAAGGAGGAACAAACTTATGGCAATTGACAAGAATCTGGTACAGGGAAGCATGGCAATGATGATCTTACGTCTGTTGGAGACGGGGGATATGTATGGGTATGAGATGATCGAGGCGCTGCGGGCGAAGTCCAATAACGTCTTTGAACTCAAGGCGGGAACACTGTATCCCCTGCTGCATTCCCTGGAGAGCAAGGGAGATGTGGTATCGTATGAGGATAATTCTTCCGGGAAGACGAGAAAATATTACCGCCTGACGCCCACGGGGAAAAAGCATGCGGAAGAGAAAAAGAAAGAGTGGCAGGAGTACCAGGCGGCGGTGTCCGGTGTGTTGAGTTTTCAAGGAGGATGCTGAAATTAGCCATCAGGCGCTGAAGATGCAGTTTCGCAAGTGGTCTTGATAGATAGCAGGCGCCACGAAGCAGCCCTTATCGTAATGTGAATTTACGTTTCACATTGTGATTACCTTCGACGCAAGAAAGCGTCTGTGGAAATGAGGAATAATATGAGTAGAAAAAAGAAAAAGCAAGAAATATTACCGGGAGAAGCGGAGATCATGACAGATCAGACAGGAAAAGCAGATGCGGATAGCCAAAACATCGACATTGTCCACGAATATCTGGATGCTCTCGGGGAGCAGATCGAGAACTCCCACGCAAGAGCGGCCATCCGTAAAGAAATCGGCAATCATATCGAAGAGCAGACAGAAGATTATTTGAAAGACGGTATGACGCCGCAGGCAGCAGCCGCGGAAGCGGTGCGCCAGATGGGAGATCCGGTGCAGACAGGGCAGGAGCTGAACCGGATCCACAGGCCGCAGTTCCCGGTGCTATTGTTCGGAATCGCTGCAGCACTGACGATATTTGGAATCTTTATGCAGAGTCTTCTGTTCCCGGAAGTGGCAGGGGAAGAGTGGGCTGCGAATTATCTTAGGAATACATTGCTTTATAATGCCATAGGGATCGGCGTGATCTTGTTCCTGTTATATGGAAATTATATGAAACTGGTAAAATGGGTTTACGTGCTGCTCGGCAGCTTTGTGGCAGTAGGGTTCTTATTAGGAATGCTTCGTGGGGGAACGATCATCCTCGCTTCCCGGAACCTGCTTGAGCATGTTGGCTATCAGGCAACGTACCGGAATTTGTATTTTCTGTGGATTCTGTATCCCGTTCTGTATACCTGCCTTCTGTACCGTCTGCGTGACTGGGGCTGGAAACTGATTTTACTGCTGCATGGCATGACGTTTGCAGTGATCTGCCTGTTGGGGATTTATACGAATTGTGCGCCCGGAATGTTAGAGAGTATGATCCTGACCATGGCAATATTGTATCTGGCAGTCGGACGAGGAATCCTGAAGGGTAGCAAAAAGGTATTGTATGGGCTGGCATCACTTCCGGTTTTGGCAGGGATACTGTTTGGCGTAAGTATAGGGCTGAAGACCGTTGTTGGTGTGGGCAGCTATAGAGACGACTACCTCGCAGCGCGCATGCAAAGCTTTTTCGCAGCACTTACGGGAAAAGCAACCACGGGAACGGATTATATCCGCAGTATGCTTCTCACGGACCTGCATGCTTTTTCCCTATTCGGAGGAAAAGGAGAAGCTATGCCGGAGGTGCTGGCGAGAGACAGTCTTACCGTTTATATGATCCACAGTATTTTCCGATATCTGGGAATCGCGGTGGGAATAATCGTTGTGCTGGCACTGGTGGTATTTGCCTGCTATGCTTTGCATATTTCCCTGCAACAGAGCAACCGCGCCGCACTGCTTCTGGGAAGTGTATGCAGCATGAGCATTCTCCTGCGCATTGCGGTGGATGTGTTGGTGAACTTTGGATTCGGCATTTACTACACGGTATCCATTCCTTTTCTGGCTTACGGATTGGGGAACTGCCTGGTGAATTCCGTGATGGTGGGAATCATCCTGTGCGTGTTCCGCAACAGCAATGTTATGATGGAGGAGATGGAAGGGAAAACCTTTGAAAGGACAGAAAGTAATTAACAGATGACAGATAATTTGCTATACTGACGACATAGATGCAGAGACACCATAGATTTCAAATTATATAAGTAAGTGGCGGTACGATATTTGCCGCGGTGTGATGCATCAGGAGCAGTTGTTCCCGTTGATCCGCCGGAAGCTTGCGGAATATATTAACGGATATGTGGCAATAGAGGAACTGGCTGACATGGAGCATTATGTTGTTCCGGCATCTCTTCACGATGATCAGGGCATCATGGGATGCCTGGAACTTGCAAGAAGAGCGCTGTATCAGTAGGGTTTTCCCTTGCGGTATTGCAGTGGTGACATTTGGTAAGTTCGATGAAAACTGCGGATAAAGTGACTCACATTGGAGAAACCGGATTGTAAGGCAACTTCTGTCACCGGCAGGTCTGTAGTCTCCAATAAATGGCAGGCGTGGGTCAGGCGCAGATGTACCAGATACTGCGTTACTGTCAGGTGAAAATGCTGCTTAAAATAGCGGGACAGGTATTTTTCGGACAGGTGAAATTGCTTGGACAAATCCTCCAGCCGAAGAGGTTCCGCATAGTTTTGTTGAAGAAATGTCAGAAGTTCTCGCTGCATGGAATCGTTTCTTTTGGTAGTTTCAGGCCGTACTGTTCCGTAGACCGCAATTTTTTGAAGTAATGAAAGCAATAAAACACGCAGCTGTAATTGTTGTTCTATACAGGGAGGAAGCTGTTCCGTATGTAGAATCTCATTTAGGAGAAGAATCATATCGGGACAGCTTTTTTCGTGAGATAAATCATGCCGCAGCAGGAGATCGTGATTCCTTAAAGGAAGAAAAAAGTCGGTTTCCAGAGCATCGTCCGATTGAAAAGAGATAAATTCCGGAGGAAACAGCAGTGTATAATAATCGACTCCGGCGACAGAAGCCCCCATAAAGTGAAGCTCTCCCGGATTCACGAAATAGACAGATCCGGGAGCTGCCTCGTATTCTTCCCCCTCGATGACTACCTTTAAGGGCCCTTTCAAGACATAGATAATTTCTATTTCCGGATGCCAGTGAACCGGAACCTGGAATAATTCCGGCATATAGCTCAGGTGATAACAGGTAAAAGGAAAATCTCTTGTTCCGTGGGTACGTTCTTCACGCAATTCTAAATACATGACAAGCTTTCATCCTTTCAGAAAATAGTATGTAAAACGAATCAAAGATACGATAGTGTGTCTCGTATTGCAATTTGACTACAGGATACTACACAGGTAGAAATAAGTCAATTTCGTGTTACAATAATGCAAGATTTCTCTCTAAACAAGTGGTAATCTGTAAAAAATGAAGTGAGCAAGCTGACAGCAGCTTTGAGATTATTTTATGGTTACGTTTTCGGAAAGGATGCTGATATGTTTATGGAAGGACAGAAGAAGACATTATTTCAATTATTTGTTCCGTTGTGTCTGGAGACTTGTTTTTACATGTTATCCGGAATGGTGGATACGTTGATGTTATCTTCCGTGGGAGATCAAGCTGTGGGTGCGGTCGGCACAGCCAATACTTACATTGGTGTGTTTATCATTATGTTTTCGGTAGTATCCATGGGGATGCTTGCGGTAATGACACAGAATATCGGAGCAGGACGTCCGGGAATCGCCTGCCAGGCAAGAAATCTCGGTTTATTGTTCAATGGTGTGCTGGGGATTGCAATGTCGATATTTATGTTTGCCTGTTCCGGGATGGTTCTGCATGTGGTCGGTATTGCTTCGGCACTGAGACAGCCGGCAGAGCAGTATCTTAGAATCGTAGGCGCAGGAAGTATCTTAAACGCACTGATTCCCATAATGGCTGGTTATTTACGGGCATTCGGCTATACGAAGCAGCCGTTATTTGCAACAATGACAGGCAATATTTTGAATTTTATACTGAATGCGGTGTTCTTATTTCAATTTCAGCTGGGAGTGCAAGGGGTAGCAACGGCGACAGTGATTTCTAAAGTAGTGAATCTTACGTTGTTAGTAGTGCTTGCACAACACCTGGTTCCGGCTCGAAAGTATCCGGAGAGAGGGAACAGCCGGGATATTCTGTGCCAGATTATCCGTATCGGATTCCCATCCGCATTGGAGTCGATCATTTACAATGTGGCGATGACGCTGGTGATCCGGTTCCTAAATCAGATGGATGCAGATGGAATCAATGTGGCGGCGCGTTCCTATACGGTGCAGATCACGAATTTGTCTTTCTGCGTTGGAAATGCACTGGCACAGGCGAATGCCATTATGACCGGATGGTACATGGGCGCCGGGGAATACGAGACCTGTGATCGTCAGACGAGAAAGGCAGCAGTGATCGGAACGGCGCTGGCGGCAGGAACGGAAATTTTATTTGCAATGTGCGCACCGCTATTATTGCCTGTTTTTACCAAGGATGCTACTATGATAGCATTGGTACAGAAGCTTATGTTTATCGATGTTGCGCTTGAGATAGGGCGAGTAACAAATCTGGTATACGGAAATGCGCTGAAGACCAGCGGAGATGCGGTCTTCCCGGTAATTATGGGAGCGGTGTTCATGTTCTTGTGCGCAGCCGGCGGAACCTATCTGTTCGGTATGCGACTGCACATGGCAGTGGTCGGAGCTTATATCGGACTGGCATCGGATGAATGCTGCCGTGCAATCGGGATGATCCTTCGCTGGAGAAGCGGTGCATGGAAGAAAAAGGGATTGGTCAGAGGATAGGAGAAATCGGAAGGATGACAGAACAGGAAAAAATGTTAGCAGGAAAAATCTATGACTGTAGTGACGAAACTTTGGCAAAGCTTCGTCTGAAAGCGCATAAATTGTCACAGCATTATAATAATGTATTTGAGGATGAAGAAGAACTGCGCAGGAGCATCATCAGGGAATTGGTGCCGAATCAGGGAAAAGGAACCTATCTGCAGGGACCGGTGTATTTTGACTATGGGGTATTTACCACGTTTGGAGAGAAATGCTATGCCAATTTTAATTTTACAGTGCTGGATACCTGTCCGGTGACGATTGGCGATAATGTGTATTTTGGCCCCAACTGCACTTTGGCAACACCCATGCACCCTTTCCGCTGGCAGGAACGGAACATGAAAGAGAAGGCAGACGGTACGCTCTATGATGACGAATACGGCAAACCGATCACGATTGGTTCTAACTGCTGGATCGCAAGTAACGTCGTCATCACCGGTGGTGTAACGATCGGCGAGGGCTGCGTAATCGGCGCAGGGAGTGTCGTGACGAAAGATATTCCCGCTAATTCTCTGGCAGTCGGCAATCCCTGCCGCGTGATCCGGGAGATCACGGAGGAGGATTCTATTCAATATAAAAAAGAGTTATTTTAATATTATCAAAAGGAATGGATGAAGAACAGAGCTTTTTTGCGAAGGCTCTGTTTTTGTGTACAGATAAAATTTTTGAAGCATGGCAATTATTGTGCGCATCAGAATATTAATTTTACAAATAAAAGATTGACAAGTCCGAAAAATATGATATAGTTCTAAATGCGAATGAGTTGCATTTGCATTTAGAATAAATATGTGATTATATGTTCATTTAATGAAACGATTCAGGATGAAACAGATGCATAATGAATAAGGACATAACAAGTTATGCAAGAGCGGTTTTGTGAACGGATTGATTCTGAACTGTTGCTGTTTGATATCATTTAATTAATAAGGATAATGAGGAAAGGTAAGAATCATGTTAGATGTCATTTTGGATACTTTGATCGATAGTGTAAAGCTGGTGCCGTTTTTGTTCCTGACCTACCTTGCTATGGAATATCTGGAGCACAAGGCCGGAGAAAGTACGGTAAAGATGGTACGTAAGGCAGGCAAGATGGGACCGTTTTTCGGCGGCGTGGCAGGTGTGCTGCCTCAGTGTGGATTCTCGGCAGCGGCATCCAACTTATATGCAGGCAGGGTGATCACCCTGGGAACACTGATAGCCATTTATCTGTCCACTTCTGATGAGATGCTGCCGATCCTGATTTCGGAGAAAATGGATATCCGCTTTGTTCTGGGCGTGCTGGGAGCGAAAGCAGCCATTGGTGCCGTAGCCGGATTTGTGATCGATCTGTTGATCCGGGAGAGGAAGATACATCCTCATGACCACGTTCACGGGCATGAGGAAAATGATCATGAAGAGGAAGAGCACATTCATGAAATCTGTGAGCATGAGAACTGCCATTGTGAAAAGGATGGCATTTTTCTATCTGCGGTAAAGCATACGCTTCACATTACCTTTTTCATTATAGTCATTGGATTTGTTCTGAACACAGCACTGCATTTTGTGGGAGAAGATGTTCTGGCCGGCCTGATCCTGAATCGTCCCGTACTGGGACCTGTGCTGGCAGGAGTGGTGGGACTGATTCCCAACTGTGCAGCATCTGTGACCATAACGCAATTGTATATCAGTGGTGTGATCAGCCTTGGAGCCATGATGTCCGGATTGCTGGTGGGCGCGGGAGTAGGACTGCTGGTGTTGTTCCGCGTGAATCCGGATAAAAAGGAAAATCTGAAAATCGTGGGAATTTTATATGTGATTGGCGTTTTAGCAGGAATTGTGATAAACTGGCTGTAGGCACAAGCAGTGCCAAAATTGAGAGCTGACTCTTTGACTGCTTGCAGGCATAAGAGGCAGATCCAATTTTGATAGGGCGACGCCCGTCCAGTGAGGGAACGCAGGGCGTTACCGAGCTGAGCAGCACTGCGGATGCCCCGGATCGCGATATAAAAGGACAGATATCTATGGAAGAACATAAATGTGAACACAATGATATTTCCTACCCTAAGGGATTGAAATGGACCAAACAGAGAAAATGCGTGTATCAGGTGCTGGAGGAAGCGACCGAACCCCTCAGCGCCGTGCAGATTTACAATCGTATTGAGAAAGAACACGAAGGCAGCGATTATGCTGTATCCACAATCTACCGGATCCTGGCAACATTTGAAGAACATGGAATGGTAGAGAAGACAACGTTCATGGGAGACGGTACCGTAGTATACGAACTGAACCGCGGGGAACATACCCATTATGCGGTCTGCCTGGAATGTCATAAGCGGATTCCGCTGCCCAGCTGCCCCTTTGCACATGTGCATTTAGAGCAGGATACCGGAGATTTCACTGTCACCGGACACAAATTAGAGCTTTATGGCTATTGCAAAAAGTGTCAGGAAGCCCGCGAAAATCACTAATTTCACCTATTATATAAAAAAATCGAAAAAAATATTTAATTTTTTTTGAAAAAGTACTTGCATTATTTAAAATCATGTGATAACATATGTCTTGTCGTTGCGGGAGACACAACAACGACACAGAAAATGCACCGCTAGCTCAGTTGGTAGAGCACCTGACTCTTAATCAGGGTGTCCAGGG
>ERZ838516.794-NODE-794-length-46749-cov-19.904849_pt1 | contig 46749 bp, 46 predicted proteins | sample MGYA00519910_ERZ838516 | MGnify/ENA primary metagenome ERZ838516 (study PRJEB31850, sample SAMEA3708837) | human gut metagenome | biome: human gut; feature: human-associated habitat; material: faeces | place: China | collected 2014 ... | reverse complement strand
ATGTATCTCTCGGTATGCGTATGAGTGCGTTCAATATTCCTTCCATCATGAAGATTTGCGAGGATGACACCATTCATCTGGAAGAGCTGGCCAGCGACAAAAAGGTGGCGCTGTTCGTTGTCACACCAGACACCACCACAGCCTATAACTTTCTGGCCGCGGTCATGTTCCAGCAGTGCTTTCAGATTCTTGTGCATACCGCAGACAATCGTGAGGATCACTGCCTGCCTCGCCATGTGCGGTTTCTCTTAGATGAGTTTCCGAACATCGGCATGATTCCGGACTTTCAGATTCTGATCAGCACCATCCGCAGCCGAAATATCGGATGTACCCTGATTTACCAGTCAATCGCACAGCTGAAATCTCAGTACGGTGATGACTGGGGCACGATTCTGGAAAACTGTGATTCAGAGCTTGTGCTGGGTGGCGGCAATAACCCGGAGTCACTGGAATTCTTCGGTAAACAGCTGGGCAAACGGACAATCGAGGTGCTGAACATCACAGAGAATCTCGGCGCACAGGGCTCCTTTTCCAAGAACTATCAGGTGGCCAGCCGTGATCTGATGACACCGGAAGAAATACGCACCATGCCGCGAAATCGTTGCTTATTGATGATTTCCGGTGTTGTGCCATTTTACTCTTACAAGTTTGATCTTAAAAAGCACCCTAATTACGCATTGGTAGAAAAAGAGGGGCATCACCCCTTCGACTACGAGAGGCGCGCAGAAAATAGCTTTGCAGCCTTTATGAAAAATGTGCAGGAAATCAACAACATAGAACTCGACGATGACGAGTCTGACACATAAACAGAAAGAAGGAAACTCATATGGAAATGGTATCTACAATCACTTCTCTTATCACGAATGTTGTCAATTTTGCAGGCGGCCTGTTGCTGCTGTTTGGCGCGGTGACGCTGGGCACGAACCTCAAGGACCACAACGGCCCCGGCATCAGCAGCGGTGCATGGTCGATTGCAGGCGGCGTGCTGATCATTGCTGTTGCCACCTACTTTGGTACGCTGACGGTCAGCTGATGGGAGGTATGCGCTATTTTTGAGGATACGATACGAAGCCAACTGGCGGGTATTTCGGCCACCGTAAATGCTATGGGGCAGAACTCCGGTCTGCTGAGCAGTCTGACCGATTGGAACAGCACACTGGCCGGCTATGCAGATTCTATCAGCTCCGGCGTAGTCATGCCGATTGCACTTACCGTTCTGGCACTTTTTATGGTTTTGGAACTGTACAATTTCACCCAGACCATAGCCATGAACGGCGGCAGCACAGCTTTTACGATTCAGCAGGTGGCGCTGGTCATGCTGAAAATCACGCTTTGCCGCTGGGCTGTTCTACACTCCACGGAAATTCTAAATGCGATGTTTGAGGTAGCGGCCACAGTGACAAACGGCATAGCCGGTTATGTGGGCAGCGGACAGGTCAATACCGAGGTCGACATCGAAAACGCAATCAGCGCACTGCCGGGCGGCATCGGTAATATGCCTGTGGCCATGGAGCTTATGGTCGTAAGCTGGATGCTGCGTCTTGTCAACATTGTGATCAATACCATCGTCGCGGCACGCTTCATTGAGCTGTACGTTTATAATGCACTGGCTTCTCTGCCACTTGCCACGCTCTGCTATCGGGAGCTACATGGTATTGCTGTAAACTTCCTAAAAAACTACATGGCGGTGGCGCTGCAAGGGGCCGTTCTCTATCTTGTCATTGGCTTCTACCCTGCCCTGACAGCTTCATTGGGCAGTGGCGGTGACATTACCGAGCAGGCCTGGGCCATGCTGGGCAAATCCGTTATTCTGCTGGTGGCCGTGTTTATGAGCGGACGGTTCACCAAAGCCATCACCAGCGCCATTTAATGGAGGAGTTCACCTATGCTCTCAACAAAAACCAATCTCGAAATCACGGAATATCACGAGAAATTCTTTCTCGGACTTTCACTGCGTCAGCTGGCCTGTTTTGGTGTCGCTGCCGTGCTGGCCATAGCGACCTGCTTCGTTTGTCTGCAATGGCTTCAGCTGGATATTCAGCTGGTTTCCTACATCGTAATGGTAGAAGTTCTCCCCTTTCTTGGGCTGGGCTTTATCAGCCATAACGGGTATCCGTTTGAAAAGCTTGTAAAAATCTACTGGGCATGGTACTGCAGCCCCGCCGAGGTCGCAGTCTGCCCCCGTCAGGAGAAAAATTATGTTTTTACCAAAAAAGCACGCCGACTTGCCCATCGAACCGAGTGTGTTGGAGTCTTTGCGCGCACAGGAGAAATCGTTAAAACGAGAAAAAAGGAAAGCCGCCAAAGAACGGCGGCAGCACGCAAAGCAGTTAAAGAAAGCCGAAAAGCATGCAAAAAAGCGCATTGCCGCACGCAAAGTGCCACAGAAAGCCAGTGACTGCCTGCAATACCTGAGTATGTCGCAGGATGGCATCTGCGAGGTGGAGCCGGGACTTTTCTCGATGACGATGGCGTTCACCGATGTGAACTTTCAGATTGCCATGTTGGAAGAGCAAAAGAACATTTTTACGAAATACAGCGAGTTTTTGAACTACTTCGATCCTTCGCTGCATCTGGAAATCAACCTCGTCACCCGCAGCATGGACGAGGAGCAGTTTCGCTGCGACACCTTCCTGCCGCTGCGCGGGGATGACCGTGACCGCTACGCTGAGGAGATGAACCAAGTCGTGGCGGAAAAAGCACTGCGCGGTCAAAATGGCCTGATTCGTGAGAAGTACGTCACCTTCAGCCTGCACGCAGAAAATTACCAGCAGGCGAAAGAGCAGCTGGAGAACCGTGCTGCAGATATTGCCGATCACTTCAAGCGTATGGGCAGCAGTACACGCATCTTGTCCGGCATTGAGCGTCTGAGCCTGTTACAAGGCATCATGCGGCCCAATGAGGAAATGAGCTTTTCCTATGACTGGCTGCTGGCTGAGGATGACCTTACTACGAAGGATTTTATTTCACCCAGCTCTTACAACTGGCACCCGGAGCATGACGACTCGCGCGCCGTTTACCGTGACCGTTATCAGTTTGGCGATAAAATCGGCAAGACAATGTATCTGCGGGGCATAGCACCGGAAATGAAGAACGGTTTGTTCTCTATGCTGTCCGAACTTCCTTTTGACCACGTCATCACAATGCATGTTGACGCTATGGACCAGGCAGAAGCCGTCCAGGAAATTGAGAGAAAGCTTGCCTATATGCACAAGGAAGAATACGATGCTATTGCCAAAGCACGCGAGCGAAATATGCCTGCCAGCATAGCTGTGAGCTATGATCTGAAATCCAAAATGCACCACACAGAGCAGATGATGGATGACATTACAACCAAAAACCAAAAAATCTTCAAAGTCTGCATCCTCATTCACACCTATGGCGATTCCAATGCGCAGTTGGACGAGCGCGTGCGGCGCATTTGCAGCACCGTACAGCAGCAGACCTGCCGCTTTGACAGCATTTTGTATGAGCAGCGCAACGCCATGAACAGTATGCTGCCGCTTGGCAAGAAATGGCTCGGGTTGGAGCGCACGCTGGAAACCGTCAGCACGGCCATCTATGTGCCGTTCACCACACAGGAACTGTTCCAGCCAGGCGGACTGTACGAGGGCATCAACGCCCGCAGTAAGAATCTGATTCTGTGCAACCGCAAACTGCTGCCCGCCCCTGCCGGTATGGTGCTGGGCATGACGGGCTACGGCAAGTCTTTTTCTGTAATGCAGATGGTCACCAATATCATGCTTCGCTGGCCAGATGATGATATTGTTCTCATCGACCCAGAACAGGAGTACACGCATCTCGTTACAGCCATGGGTGGCGTAGTGATTGACATTTCCGCGTCCAGCCCCTCTCATATCAATCCCATGGACATCACTGAAGATTACGGCGACGATGAGGACCCCATCCGACTGAAAAGCCAGTTTTTACAGAATTTTTGTCAGCTCATTCTACACAGCTCCGAATTGTCGCCGCAGGAACGTACCTTTATTGATGTAGCTGCCGGCCTGACCTATCAGCGCTATATGGCAAATCCCAAGCGCGAGGAAATGCCAACGCTGCACGACTTTTATAGAAATCTTGCGCTGCAGGGAGAGGAAGTCAAGCCACTGCTTACGGCGTTGAAGCTATATGTAAGTGGCTCCATGGACCTGTTTGCCCACCAGACCAATGTGAACGTGCAGAATCATTGCATCTGCTTTAATACGGTCAAGCTGGGCAAGTCGATGCAGTCTATCGGCATGCTGACAGTTCTGGATCAGGTTTGGAACCGCATTACCCGCAACCGCGTGTTGGGCCGCCGCACATGGGTGTTTACCGACGAGTTCCAGCAGTTGCTGGGCAACAAGGACTGCACGGACTTTTACTTTCAGCTGTCCAGCCGCGCCCGCAAGTGGGGTGCGATTCTGACCTCCATCACCCAGCACGTGCGTTCGGTTCTGGACAACGAGGACGCGCGCCGAATGCTGTCCGACTGCGGATATATCAAGCTGCTGAACCAGTCTCCCGACGATGCCAACGATCTGGCGCGGCTGCTGCACATTTCCAACGAGGAAAAGCGGTACATCGAGAATGCAGAGGTCGGCAGCGGACTGCTGATCGTGTCTAAGACGGTGGTGCCCTTCAACAACGATTTTCCGAAGGATACCGAGCTGTTCAGGCTGATGGATACATCTCCTAATCGAAAGTCTTAATGCGTTATGCTTACACCAGCACATCTCTAAAAACAACCTCACGGAGTCTGCCATGTCAGAACTATTCACGCAAAATTATAGCGACAAACCTTTATTCCATACCGATACTGACATATCGGAAAGCCTGCACAATCAGGTAGATGAAGCATCAAACGGCGAGGAACTACTGGATAATACTGAAAAGCAAGCCGAGTCGCTACTGTCGAACGACGATTATGTAAGTGAAACGAAAGACGTCATTTCAGACGATAGCGAAGATGTAGCAGAAAGCTTATCACCTCCCGCCGATGGCAACCGGAAATATATCACCGGTACCAACACGCCCCGGGCCAGCCGCAGCAATGCCTACTACGAACTGCTGTGCAATCAGCTAACAAACGGCTACCGCTCCCCTGCCATGCGCGGCACAACAGCCGCAGCGCACGGCATCACGAGTGCAAGCGGGCTGGTAAGCTATCAAGAGGATTTTGCCACCGATGCAGCGCAGGATCTCGGTGTGCACGGCGCGGCGGCTGGGCTGATTTTGCAGGAGACGTTTATCGGGACTGCTGCGGAGGACGTCGGCATACTGGGCAGCTACGCCGTGAAGGGCGTCAAGGATGTACAGGACGGCACGCGCACCGCCGAGGAGGTCCTACACACAGGCGGCGACGTGCTGCGAATGGAGCTTGGGGCTTCTGCTGTACACGTCGGCTCTGCCGGTGCACGTACCGCTCTGCACTATGCAGAGACTTTCTCGACCAGTGCGGATGATTTTGCTGACCGCACACCGGGCATCATCAGTAATGCAGGCTTTCAGGCCGGTCATAGCGTTATCAAGGTTGCACGGTTCTTTGCCCATCCTGTCAAAGCGCTTGCTTCTATCGGCAGGACGGCGCTTATTTGTGGCGCAATCGTTCTATTGTTGCTGATTATTGGGCTGCTAGGCCAGATGAGCGGTACTACAACGACCAGCGTGCTGTGTGCCGACAGACCGGAGGATATTCAGCAGCTTATCGAAAGCATCAATACCTACCGCAACGAGTCCGCCACTGACGAACTGCGCAGGGCCTTTCGTAACGATGTTGACCCCAACGGCAACCCCTACGGCTACGACACGCTGACCGGCCAGCGCAGCAACAATATGCAGCATGGCGTCACATGGAGCTACGCCAACGGCATCTACAATGACACTGCAGAGATCATCTCGATGGCCGCGGTCTACTATCAGCAGGACTGGCCCAGTTCACAGGAGCTTGCGGCTTTTACGGACGACGTGCCATTTACCCAATATTGCCGCGCCCTGACAGCCTACGGTATGGAAATTACCGCGCGGGAGTCAGCGCCCTACTCCTGCATCAGCTATGGCGGCTGCGTCAATGGCTACCGCAGCGAGGGCGAGACCGTGACCATCACAGAGTATCGATGCGAAACGCACACCTGTGCCCAAGGCAACGAAGAATGCGGGCACTACCACAACGGAATATGGGAATGGAGCGATGACCACGAGGAAGGCGGCAGCCGCCCCGAATGGATCGAGGACGGCACACACGATGTGACCGTCTTTTTTCCTGTCTTTTTCCCGGATGGGGCCACCCAGTCAGAGCTGTGTACCTTGCCGGATGACTACACCCAAGTTGTCGACGGCAAAATCGCCGCAGAGGATTGCACCGGCAGCATCGTGCTGGATGAAAGTGCAAATCTCTACAAGGGCGAGCCGAACGATTGGTTCTATGCCCCGAATGAGCGCACCGCCACCTTTACAGTGGAGACCACCGACGGTGACGAAGTCATGACGCAGGACTATACCGTGACCTTTGCAAACGCAACCGCTATCTCATGGTGTCCCGGAGAGCTGCACGACGGCCAGTACGGCCATTATGATCTGAACTGCACAATTTACCTGACCGGCTATGACCGCTATGCTGACCCGGAAACCGAAGCCCCCAATGGTGCGGACGGCGGCACGGGCAACCTGGAGGCGCTGGCCGCAAGCAGCAACGACGGCACGCTGACACGCACCGTCATCAAGCAGGACCAGTACGGCAATGCGTATGCGGGCAATGCGGTCACTGCACGCTTTACGAAAACTATAACGCTGCCGCCCGGCGCGGCGGGCTTCAAGGGCTGGTACGAGAACGGCGTGGACACTTATGGCAACGTGGAATGGGCGTCCTTGCTGTATCGTATGGACTGGGAGGCGCTTTACGGCATTGCGGACGGTATCAAGTGTCGTTCCATAGGCTCCGCTTTGACTGCTGACGAGCTGCAGGCATTGCTGGCCGGACTGAACATTGACCCCGACACCGCGCACGGGCAGGTCGTAGCCTTTGCCATTAGCTGCCAAGGTCATTTTGTGTACGGGCAGCCCTCGTCGCTGCGCGGTGGCCCCGGCAATGCCAGCGTCGGGATGAATTTGGATTGTTCCAGTTTTGTACAGTACTGTTATTGGGCGCAGGGGCTTCCGTTTGCAGCAGGTAATACAGCCGCCTATGGCCGCACCGGTGACTTGCGGGCAATCTCTTCTGCCGAGGTCCAGCCGGGCGACCTGCGGGTCGTCTATGCTGCGGGCGGTGAGCAAGGACATGTGCAGATGGCGCTCGGCGGCGGCGCGTGGATTGAATGCTGTTATGGCTACGGCGTCTGCGTAAACATGTCCAACGCCTGGATGGAGAGCCGCGACTGTCATTACTTTACCTATGCCGGATTTTAAGGAGGCTTTTATGAAAAGAGTTCTGGCGATTTTGCTTTTTGTCCCGTTTGTTATGACGCTGGCACCACCCTGCCATGCTGCGGGAAAAGGCGAAGTTGCGGTATCCTTGGTAGATGTTCCCGCGGAGCTGCAGGAACGTTCCGTGCTGGTCACGCTGGGCAGCGGTCCCAATGATACGGATGCTGTTCTTATAGTGCTGAACGGCTTGAACCAGTATTGCCAGACTGCGACGTTGCCGAAGGGCACCTATTACTGCAATGCCGCTGTGCAATACGACGCCCTAAACGATTGGCCGCTGCGAGAAGTTGACGGCACCACCTTTTTGCAGGTCGAGGCTGGTGGTCAGTATGAGCTGCAATATGAGTTTGCAGGTGAGAGTTGGTTCACGGAAGTAACCGGGCAGACACGCTACTATACGCCGCAGCCGCTGCGCCAACCACCTGCCGACTATCAGCCAACAACGGCCCAAGTCAGCGCATACCTGACGGCACCAGTCGGCTTATCTCAACACTGTATCGTCTACCTGCAGAACCTGTACAGCGGTACAGTATACGCGCTGGATGTATACGAATCCAACCAACTGGCCGCCGTTTGCACGGAGGCTGACAGCGGACTGTATGCGTTTCTGTCTGCCCGCGTTGTGGGCGATGCAGCGGAGCGCTACCAGTTCGAGTGTGAGAAAATCGAGCTGAATACCGATGACGGCGCAAGCTTTCATCTGACGGTAACAGACACAAAAAATCCAAACGCCGAGTTGTGCACGCCCAGCCGTGACGAGAACACTGCTGTGCAGCGCGCTGCAGCCTATAATGCACCAGCTGCCGCTGCGCCGTCCGCAACGCCGACACCGGAGCCGGCTTCTTCTCAACCTGTCCAGCAGAGCAAAAAGTCAGCAAATCCGTTCTGGAATGTGCTGGACTTTTTGCCCATCGTTTTTATCGGAGCCGGGCTGTTCTGGTTTCGCCAGAAGAACCGCCGGGGCGGCCCGAAGGGGTAACGTGAGCGAAAGCGAACGTTAGCAAGCATTGCATGTGTTTATACACACATGCCTCTTAGGGACACCCTAAAACCCGATTTTGTATCATTTTTTTCGATGAGGCTTGTTTGGCAATGGAGTTATGTGTCAATGAGAAAAAATCGAGAGCGTTCAATAGGAAAATTAGTTTACTTTACAGAAACGGAGATAGCGACCATCGAAAACAAAATGGCTGAATCTGGCATGACTAATTTTTCTGCTTACTGCAGAGAAATGCTCCTTACTGGTGAAATCAAACACTATGATTTTTCGCAGCTGCGTCAGCTGTCTGCGAGTTTGGGGCGCATAGCCGGGAATGTCAATCAGGTTGCAAAGAGGTGCAATGAAAATCGAACTACAACTGCAAACGATGTAGAACAATTGCAACGTAACTATTTGGAGCTGAAAGCTCTATATCAAGAAAGACTTGTAAAGATGCTACGGAGGCTTTACTAAGGTATGATTATTCAAAAATCCAATTTTAACTGAAATATTCTTCAACAAGCAATCCAACATTCATAGATAGAGTCCCTATTCAAACACTCACTTTCCTCAGTGAATCAATGGGTGAAATAAGAGGTCCTTAAGCCAAATGCTCAGGAACCATCTTCACTTATATGCATTCTGACAATAATTGCCTCACTCCACCGAAATAAAAATCTATTTTTCGCAATTACGGTTCGCGGCCTATCAATAGAAAATGGTCCTGAGTACTTTTTCCCAAATTTAGGATCGGTAATAGAGTCAGTCGTATAATACGATGTAAGAACACTACTAGTGGAGTTGATGAAAATTCCCTGAGAATAGGAGTTCAAAATACCACCCGCCGGATATACCTCTGGCTTGGGAACAGGTACGGTAAAGAGAGCAAGTACATCTACAGCAAAAGCAATAACAATGCCAAGCCATTTGCAAGATTTCTTTGTACGCGCGGTATGCAAATAGTTGACGAATTTTCCAACCACGACAGAAACCGTTAAAATCGCGATAACCGTAAATTCATCCATTTTCATCAACCTCCTTTTCGATTGCTGCTCCATTCTACCATAAGAAATAGTCACAAATCTATCAACAAAGTACATAATATTCGAGCAAAAGACGACGAGATTTTTTAACAAAAAAAAACTCGTTTTTGGTTGAATTTTGTGCAAAAAGAGCGTATGATAATATTCCTTTATTTAATATCCTAAAAAGGGTTACTTTATGGCTATTACAAAAATTCATGCAATAAAATCAACCTTAAGTAATGTAATCCTCTACATAGAAAATCCTTCTAAGACCGATGGCCAGTTGCTGGTTTCCGGATACAATGTAGAGCCACAGACTGCCGCACTCGATTTTGAAATCACTGCCATGATGGCGCACAAGGTGCACCATATTTCCTGCAAGAAAACTTCAAATCTCGCTTATCATCTGATACAGTCTTTTTCACCCACCGAGAAAATCACTCCGAGAGAAGCACATGATCTTGGTCGCAAACTAGCGCTGGAATTCACAGAAGGAAAATATGAGTTTGTAATAGCAACTCATATTGATAAAGGACATATACATAACCACATCATTATCAATTCCGTCTCTTTTTACGATTACAAAAAACTGCGCACAGTTCCATACCGTACTGCACAGCAGATCCGTAGTATCTCGGATCGGCTTTGCATGGAGGCACAGTTGTCTGTCATCAAAGATCCTCAAAAATTGGGCCAGCTCTACCCTACTTACGTACAGAAGAAACGCACAACCAGCAATCGCACTGAAGTCCGCAAGAAGCTCAACTTCTGCCTGGAGCGTGCCACCAATTATGCCCAGTTCCTGCAAATGGCACAGGAACTGGGCATTTCTGTTTGCCAGCGAGGCAAGCACATGACTTACCTGCTGGATGGTGCGGGGCGTGCGATCAGAGATACATCACTGGCCGATACCGACAAGTTTACGTATACCGGCCTCGTGGAGCGCTTAGAGGATAGCGCTGCCGAGCAGCAATTTATTCGTGAGCGCATAGCCAAGATTTTTCCGAGTGTCTCGACTTTTACCGATTTTATAAAGCAGCTGCAGTCGGAGGGCGTTAAGGCGCGTGTAAAAAAGCAAACCGGACAGCTTTTGTATAAGGCTGCCGACTTAGATGGCACATGGGTGCCTGCTGACGCTTTAGGAGATGGATTTACACTTGCGGGCTTGGAAAACACAATAAAGAATAAATCGGAAAACCTTGATACAAATCATAGTACACCGATTGCAGAGCTATATCAAGAATTGACTACAAACTATCCGCAGAGTTGTGATACATCTGTCAGACTCACGTCACGTCAGATATGTTCTGCCGGCAAGCGCGGTGTTCTGCTGCAAATCCATGACTCAAGTGGCAATCCGGCAAAGCTGATGATTGATAACAGCCATATTCATACGACTCCTGATGGGTCTGTATCTGCCGACATTGGCGCGGCTTTTTCATATGATATAACTTACGATGACGGCACACATGGCACAATTCGGGGCACTGATTTGATTCGACAAATCGATGAAGAGAATCTGACGCAGCCATTGATTGTAAGCTTGACTGCTGATCAGATCATGGCCATGAGCCTGCGCGGAGTGACAGTGCATTTGCCGCAATATCACATTGAGCGGTTATTCATTCCGGAACGCTATGTACAGCGAAACGTCGAGCAAGGAAGCTGTGCAATCAGTCTATATCCCGGTTGGCAGTACAGCTATGTGCCAATTGGCAGCGAGAAGACGCGAAAATCAATCAGTGGCGCTGAACTAGCGCAGTCGCTAGGAGGTGTGGTGCAGGTTGGCACTTCTGAAAGCAGTTTGGCCCGTCGAGTCGCTAATGTGGAACGCCGTGCAGGAATTGCAAATGCCCATGAGCTTGGAAAACTCTTGGGCAGCATGGCTGATAATGGTCTACATTCAGCTGCTGATTTTGATAAACAAATCAGTGCATATCAACGCGAAGAAATGAAGCTCCGCAACAAGATTGCAGAGCTTCGTTCCAAAAGCAAAACATATGCAGCCGCAGCCCATAGCCTTCAGGTGTGCCGCACCTATAAATCAGTTTGGTTGGAGTATGCGTCTAAACCACTTGCCCAGAAGGAAACCTTCCACAAGCAAAATGAAGCCGCCCTGCAGACATACTGCAGAGCAGCTTCACAACTTGATAAAATGGGGATTTCACTGGGTACTGAACCTGAAAAGGTAAGACAATTAGTTACAGAAACAGAAAGTCGGATAGCTGATCTTATTGCTGAATTAAAAATAGTTCGCAAAACCAATCAAGCCATACAAGAAGATAAGAAAAAAGTCGAACAGATACAAAGTGGTTAATGCATTTTGAAAAGTCTTTGGGTTAATTTACGTCACATGTGGCGCAGCTCTGTTGGATCATCCACCCTCGGTGCATCCGTAATCGGTACTCGCCCCTCCGCGATCATCTGGCCCAGCGCATCCAACCACTCGTGCTCAAAGTGCCTAATACAGTAGCTCTGAAATGATCCGATTCATCTATTTCATTGGGGTTTTCCGGTCGAGCCATACGGACAACCGGTCCCATATCATGCGAAAAGCACTCCACTTCCTCGCCCCCTCGTCTTCTATCAGCCTCTTTGCAGTGTCATCTTTTGCACACTATGAGAAAATAAACTTCTCATTTAAATGCAAACCTCTTGACAGGTTATTTTCCCATTGATATAATAAATGCGAAATCAGTTTTCCCATTCCAATTATAACGACGCTCTTAGCTCTTGTCAATAACACATTTAGAGCAACCGTTCAGGGAAAACATCATCTAGGGAAAGGAGCACTAGCAATGAACTTCGGGGAAAAACTAAAAGACCTCCGCACGCAGAAGGGGTGGTCTCAGGAGGAACTTGCGAAACAGATGGGCGTAACCCGCCGTACCATTGGCGGTTATGAGGCCGGTACCACCTATCCCCGCACTCGCGATATGTATGCAAAGCTGGCCGAGCTGCTTGAAACGGACGTCAATTATCTGATGACCGAAAATGAGGAGTTCATGACCGAGGTAGGCTCCCTCTATGGGTGGCGCGGTCAGGCACAGGCCAGCGAGATTCTCAGCCAGACTCGTGAGCTATTCGCCGGCGGTTCTCTTTCGGAGGAAGATCAGAAGGCGTTTGCCATTGAAATGCAGCGGATCTTTATGGATTCCAAGAAGGTGGCACGTGAAAAGTTCACGCCGAAGAAATACCGGAAGAATGCCGAAGATAACGGCACCTGATCTTCTGCCAGAAAGTTGGTGAAAGAATGACACAACTTCAAACCTTTGACGATACTCAAAAACTGATTCAGAAATATGGTACCCGAGACCCTTTTGAGTTGATTGATGCGGTGCCCAACACAAAGCTCTGGCCTGCCAGATCACTCGATGCGGATGGTCTGCGTGGCTTCGCTACGATTGTAAATCGTGTCCGATACATAGCAGTCAATCCTCATCTTCCCTACGAGGAACAACGTGTCATTGCCAGTCATGAACTTGGGCATATCTTTGAACACGCAAACCACCTACGGTGTCAGGCCATGCAGGATTTCGACATTTACCAGGCCACCGGCAGACTGGAAAGAGAGGCCAATTTCTTCGCCGCCGATCTGTTACTGGATGATGAGGAAGTGCTGGATTTGATTCACTCCGGCAACACCGACTTTTTCAGCGTTGCCAAAGAGCTCTGCATTCCAGCGCCTTTTTTTGCGTTCAAGATGTACAGCCTGATCCGCCGCGGTGAGCACCTCCAACTGCCCGTTGATATCGACAACCGCTTCCTGCGGGCCAAGCACTAAGGATCGGAGGTGCCCCACATGGCAATACCCAAACGAATCAAGATCGAGCGTGTCTATGTAAAGGTCGCCTCGGAGTTTGATTCAACCGGCTATATGCAGCCAACATCCATCACTTGGGCGGACGGCAGGACCTTCCCTATCGAAACCGTCCGGGACTTCCGGCCGGCAGGAACCGCAGACAACGACTGCAATGGTGACTGTTTCACTGTCCTGATCCAAGGACAGGAGAAGCACCTGTTCTTTGAACACATCGACCCTCGCTTCACCGGACGGCTTGGCCGCTGGTATGTGGAGCGGACGGCACAATAAGCTCATCCAACGAAATGGCCTTATCAATGACCATCTAAATGACCATCTTTGAGAAACTGAGTACACTCGCCGAGATTACCGACCAAGATGAAATGATTAAAGCCTGCAAGATCATTCCAGACGAGGAACTTCGTCTGGCGCTGGTAGTTCTTGCTCTGGCCTATAACAAGAACGAGCAAGCTAACCACGAGATTTTCCATCGGCAAACGCAGGAAATCGATTCTCTTAAGGAAAAAATCAAGGAACTTGAAAAAACAAGCAAATGACATTGCGAAGTTCACCACAGAAAGGGAGTGACACAGCATGGCGCAGCGCACATATCTGGCAATAGACCTCAAGTCGTATTATGCCTCGGCAGAATGCGCCGCACGGCATCTCGATCCGCTGACCAGCAATCTGGTCGTGGCCGATGCCAGCCGCACGGAGAAAACCATCTGCTTGGCTGTGTCCCCATCGCTGAAGTCCTACGGCATTCCCGGTCGAGCTCGACTGTTCGAGGTCGTGCAGCGTGTCAAAGAGGTCAACAACGGTCGTTTGCGAGATGCCATCCGGAACAAGACCGCTGTGTACAAAGACGGTGTTCCCTCTCTTTCGGCTGCGTCCTACGATGCCACCGCCCTTGCAGCAGACCCCTCTCTTGAGGTATCCTATCTGGTAGCGCCGCCTCGGATGGCGTACTATGAGAAGATTTCACGGCAGATTTACGGCATCTATCTCAAGTACATTGCCCCGGAGGACATCGTGGTGTATTCCATCGATGAGGTGTTCATCGATGCCACCGCATACCTTACGCATTATAAAATGTCTGCCCACAACCTCGCCATGACCATGATCCGGGAGGTATTGTACACCACCGGCATCACCGCCACCGCCGGGATCGGCACCAATCTATACCTGGCAAAGCTGGCAATGGACATCACCGCCAAGCACGCTGCACCGGACAAGGACGGTGTCCGCATCGCAGAGCTTGACGAAGAATCCTTCCGGTATCTGCTCTGGGATCATAAGCCTCTCACGGACTTCTGGCAGACTGGCCCCGGCACCGTCCGCAGACTGGAAAAGCATGGCATCCATACGATGGGTGAGCTGGCAAGAGCCAGCATTCACTTCCCTGAGATACTATATAAGGAGTTCGGCATAGATGCTGAGATTCTCATCGACCACGCCTGGGGGCTGGAACCCTGCGGGATGAAGGAAATCAACGCCTATCGCCCGGAAACCAACAGCCTGTCCGAAGGTCAGGTTCTCTCCTGCCCTTATCCTTATGACAAGGCTCGAATCATCGTTCAGGAGATGACCGACAGTCTGGTATTCCAGCTCACGGACAAAGGACTGGTCACGGACAGCCTGACACTGGACATCGGCTATGACCGGGAAAACTGTGACAAAGGCATCTATCACGGTCCTGTCCACACTGATCACTACGGCCGCACTGTTCCGAAGGGTGCCCACGGCAGTACACGACTGGACAACCCGACCAATCTCAGCAGCCAACTGATGGCCGCTACCACAGAACTGTTCGACCTCATTGCCAACAGAAATCTGACTGTGCGGAGAATAACAATCGCAGCAAACCGTGTGGTCAAGGATCAGGGCATCTTGCAAGTGGATTTGTTCACTGACACCAGCAAGCTGGAGCGGGAGAAATCCCTGCAGGCGACCATGCTCGGTATCAAGAAGAAGTTCGGAAAAAACGCTGTTCTGAAGGGCACCAACTATCTGGAAGGAGCCACTATACGAGAACGGAACGGTCAGATTGGCGGTCATAAGGCCAAATAATGCAACCAGGAGGATTCTATGGCAGACTTCAAGAATACCAAAGAGGGGCGAAACGTCGCCCAGAAGTATGCAGACATCCTCCATCTCAGCCGCCCAGAGCCACCCGTAAAGCATCCCCGGATGGCACTCTCAAACCGGGCAAAGATATTCAGCCCCTTCGCCGCGCTGCGTGGCTTCGATGATGAAATTTCCAGCGAGGGAGCCAGCAAGCTGCTGGTGAATAAAGTCGAACTTTCCGATGAGGAGAAGGACGCTCTATCCGACAAGCTCCTGCAGGTCAAGAAAGGCATGAAGGTCGTAGTGCGGTACTTTGTCCGAACCACAGAGTGCACCGGAAAATACATTAGTCTGACTGGCACAGTTGTTATGATCGACCCAGTTTACCGTGAGCTGAAAGTCGTGCAGGACAGCGATAGAAAAGCCATGGGCATTGAGAAAGAGTTGCCGGTCATCATTCCCTTCGATGACATTGCCGATCTTGCCGGTGAGGGCCTCACTAGTATTGAGGACTACCTTGGAATTGAAAAATATCCTGATGACATATAAACTCCTACATAACAAAGGAAGTGCATAAATCGGCGCGAGTTTGCCATCTGCACGGAGAAAACCTGCCACAGCATCGGAGACTTTCCGCCACCTCGCCGGCCCCCCTCCACCAAAAAGCTCTGCCGGCAATCCCACCGACAGAGCTCGGAGATACTAATCTTCTACTTCGGGTATTGGAATATTGTACTGCTGTAACGTTTTTTCCAAAAGCTCAATGCGCTGCAACAGCCTGCGGATTTCAGCATCCATCTCGTGGAACGTTTCGGTAGCCTCATTCTCTGCAACTTTGGCGACTTCCAACTGAACCTCAATCTCGCAGTACTCAGAGGACGAATTGTACGGACATTTAGCCATTGTCCGCACCACCTTCCTGCATAGATGCTTTCAGCCCTTTGCGCTCTCGCATTGAGACACGCCCCTCAATCAGAATTTTATACGAATTGTGGACAATACGGTCCATAATCGCTTCTGAAATCGGACTGTCAGACTCCGGATTTGAATCGATTCGTGTATACCATTCCACAGGCTGGTATTGGGTGCAGAAAATCATTGAGCGTTGACTGCGAGCTTCTGCAATTTCCAACAGGTCATAAGACTCCTGTGGGGTAAGAGGACGAATCAGCCATTCGTCCAAAATCAGAAGGTCGACTTTCTTGTAAGAGGCTAGCAGCTTTTTCAGCTCGCCACTGCTGCGCGCAATAGTCAACTCATCCAGCAGTTCCAGCATCCGGATATAAGTAACCTTCTTGAAGCGGCGGCAGGCCGCATTTCCGAGAGCAGAGGCAATATACGTTTTTCCATTTCCGGAAGCACCTTCAAGAATCACATGGTGTCCCTCGTCAATGTATTTGCAGGTGGATAACCGTAGCATCTGGGATTTGTCCAACTTGCGGTCTTCGTAATATTCAATACCTTCCACCGTGGCGGACGGAGCCCCAAGGTGAGCTTTTTTAATCAAACGATTTACTTTGTTTGTCTGCCGTTTGTTCCATTCGGCTGTTACCGCCATGCTGAAACGTTCCTCGAAGCTCAGAGCATTAAAAGAAGAAGCTTTCAACTGCGCGGCGAACTCCGCTGCCATGGCGCTCAGTTTCATATCAGTAAGCATATCAATCGTCTGCTGGTTCATTTGTGCTCACCTCCATTCGCAAAGTAGGAGGCACCGCGCGTAATACCGTAACGAGCCGTGTTCGAGGACTGTTCTTGAGCAGTATGTCTCGTGGCCTTATCACTCCGTCATCTTCTTTTTAACCTTTTCTGGCACGTCAATCAAGCCAAATCGGTAGAACATTCCATAAATATGCGACACACCTCGGATGTCTCCCAGAGTCTTGGGTCTGTCCACCGCCTCTCCAATTTCACCGATATTGTGATACGCCAGCAACACGGAACTCCAAGCAAGGCTTTTGCTGTCCTCTCTGCGTTCGATCCACAGCTCCTTGGTAAACACATCTCCCCTGCCCTTCTTCAGCTGGTAGGTAAAAAGCAAGCCGGACAGCGTTTTGAACTTGTATCCCCGGAAAGCAACGATGCAGTTCCAGAGCGTTTCCTCGCATGGGTTCTTTTTCAGAGCCGTGACAGCTCGGTAATGCCGCTGTCTCTCTGCGCCGGTACTGATGTTCGCCGCGTCAGCATCCTCCGGGAAGTACACGCCTTTTTCATACGGGAGGTACGAGGTCACAGAGGGGCGAGATAGGTGCAGAGCAGCCATGGTGGAAGACACAGCGGTCTTGTAGTCCTGTGTGGTGCGGAAAGACTGGAACGTCTGCTGCACAGCATCGGCGATGTTTGACCGATAGACTCCGGCTGTGATGAGGAGCTTGCGCACCTTGATGGGGTTCAAGGAAAGCTCCTCAGCTATGGCCTGCAAGGTCATGTCGCTCTTGTAGAGGGCAACGGCAGCGTTCATCTGGTTCGTCAGATTCTTCTCCGCACTGTACTCCGGCTTGGCTGGCTTTCGACCGGAGTTATGTGTCTTAGCCACAGGATACTCCTCCCTTCCATTTCCGTCACAAACTATATAGACACCTCTAAAAACAGCCGTGTGAACTTCTGAAAACCGGTGTCCACACGGCTAATATGCTTATTTCAGCTTGGCGAGGATTTCATCTGCGCTCATGCCACTGGTCAGCAGCTTCTTCAGCATATCTTCAGCTTCTGCCTTCTTTGCGGCTTCCGCAGCCTTTGCCTCAGCAGCCGATTTCTTTGCTTCCAGCTTGGCGATTTCCTTTTCGACCTTCTTGATCTCAGCTTTCTGCGGCTTCAAAGACTCACGCATAGACTTGATGTCCGTCTTCAACTCTTCGATCTGGGCGACCGTCTTGGCGATGCCCTCCTCCAAGAGAGCCTTGTCCTTCTGCAGCTTTGCCAGCTGTGCATCGAAATCGGTCTTGGCGTGATTCTTGCTTCCTTTAGTTCTGGGCATGAGATAATACCTCCGCATTTATGTATTGTGGTCAGTATGGCACTGTGATGGTCAGATGGCAATATCTATTCCCTCACAAATAGTAGTTATCAATTATTCTCAGAATCGGAGAAATATCGTCATAGACATAATTATCCTGTGGTATGTGAATCGTCACAGATTTTGCATCCTCATTATATCTAATATTCCTTGCAGCTTCCCTTAAGTCAATATAATACATAGGTCGTGCCTTCTTCAGTGAAACATAAATCACAATTACGGGAATTTGGTTTTGTTCTGCGTAATGTAAATTTGACACCGATATATTTCCACAGGCAATCACCGGAGTCCTTTTTAGGGGTGAAATTATAGCATCTGTTCCCTTTATTTGCAAAAAGCCAATTTTCCCTGTAGGAATTCCATCGTCAAAGCACTCAATTAGCGCATCAATCCCATAATCTCGTTCAGACAATTCCCGGAAAAGGCAATCTCCATTATCCTTAAAATTATTTATCCTGCTTCTAACGCAGTCCTTTGATTTTGTTTCAATAAGGTGCGAGTGTGTTCTAGCCATTATTTGTCGGTTTTTCCTTGTATTCATTATACTCTTCTCTGAATTTTGTATTCATACGGTGGACAATGTAGCACACCGTGCCTAGAATAACCACAGTGAAAAGCATCCATTCCAAGAAAATGATAAGCGAATCCACTATTACAAATGTATTTATCGACTGCAGAACAAAGCCTACTACCACCCATGCAACTCCGAAGCTAGCCTGTTCCTTCTGTATTAACAAAGGCTCATCAGATTCTGTAACGCCTCCAAGAGTCAAAGGTTTATACACCTCGCTAGGTTTCATTTTAAGAATACTTAATACCGCCCAAATCGTTCCTACAACATTGATAAGCGAATATATGACAGATGCTATATTTTGCCACATGGTTTGTCCTCTTCATAGTATTCCTCTGCATCTTAGCCACAGCATCCATACTGTGTTGCCTGCCGCCCACCACGTAGAGGTGTGCAAAGTTTCGAGCGACAAAACTGTGAGCATCCATAACGAATGACTCTCACAGCTCAAATATATACTATATAGGTCTCGTTTTCAAGGATAACGAAGAAAATTAGACATGTATACTTCCTTATGTTCTAATTTTCACGCTCATTTTCCAGCTCAGCCACATCCAAGCCACCAGCACACCGATCCATCCACCAATCGTGTTACCGAACACATCATTGAACTCTGCCATGCCAAGTCTCGTAATATACTGGGTCGTTTCGATTGCCACAGACATCACGAAGGGAATAAGCAACACCCACTTCTTCTGAAACCATCTATACAGCCCCGTTCCAAGTGGAATGAACAGCCAGATGTTATTGATGACCCCCACCCTCACAGATTGTTCTTTCAAGAACTTCCCTGCATAGGAAAAGAGGACAAAGTTCGTTCTTGCATTCCCTGACTCGCGAAACATCAGTGTTTCATAAAGGATGAAAGCCACATAAACAATCGTCTGTACTACGCTTAAGCTCTTAGGAAGAACAATCAGCAGCAAACAGACAACGCAGCCAATAACAACTACCATGCATGGGAAGCCATTCAGAAGGTTGTCCACACACAGCATAACATTGCCGTTTCTGTCAAGCAGGAGGTTCACCTTGCCACTGCGTTTGATGCCGTACTGCCCTTTAGACAAAGCCTTTGGATTGCCCTCCGCATCAAAGTACATATCCGTGTCTGCTGTGCCATCTCTATGATAGGTACGTTTGAGGATGGTATAGCCTGCATTGGTAGGGGCGGGGTTGCCATCTACGTCAAGATAGGTGATCTGGCCGATGTATCCTTGCTCGTTGCACTGATATAACTCGCCATACTGACCAAGCGAAGACTTTACAGGATTCCATTCTGTGTCAAAGTACTGCTCCCCGACAACGTTACCATCCATATCACGCTGATATGTCTTAATCGCATATCCAGATGATGTACTCACTGCATGACCTTCTTTATCGAGAAAGGTCAAACTAGTGCTCTGGCCTTCAGTATTAAACTTACAATGAAGCCCATAGTATTCACCGGCACATTGTACCTGTTGTCCGTTCAAATTGTAGTAGAAATCGTTGGAAGCCCTGCCTCCAACCTGCGTTCTAACAATAGTAGAGTATCCGGCACTGCGTTTCACAGGGTTTCTCTCTGCATCAAGATATGTTATCACAGTACCGGTTTCATCGTATCCATACGATAAGCCGTAGTAATCTCCATACCTTACCACAGGTTTTCCGCTTGCGTCAAGATAACGTTCCTCCACAACTCGGCCGTTATCGTCCCGCATTCTACACACGGTCGCATAGCCCATATCAATGGCATCTGTGATTACCCCATCAGGATTCATATAGCTTGTGCTGGTCACGCTTCCATCTACGGTTTCTCGGATGCTCAACTCTGAGGCAGTGTATCCTGCATCGTGGTCAACATCCGCATCGGGCAACAACGCCAAGATAGAAAGAAGAACCACAGATGCAGTCAGCAGGATTCCGCATCCTCGTTTCAGATTTGCACTCAAACTCCGTAGCCTCTGCTCTTGATAGTCTCCACAACCTGAGACACGTATTTCTGGCAGGTGTCGTGGTCGGGAGCTTCGACCATCACACGCACAACAGACTCCGTACCAGATTCACGGACAAGGATACGGCCAGTGTCACCCAGTGCCTCGGCTACGGTCTTGACTGCTGCCTGAACTGCTTCGTCATCCTGTGCAGCCTTCTTGTCGGTCACACGAACATTCTCCAGCACCTGCGGATAGATCTTCAGCGGCTCGGCCAGCTTGCTCATGGGCAGCTTCTTGGCCAGCATGACCTCCATCATTTTCAGGCTGGTCAGGATGCCGTCACCGGTGCTGGCGTACTTGCTGAAAATGATATGACCGCTCTGCTCACCGCCGATACGGCAGCCGTTTTTCGCCATGTACTCGTAGACGTATTTGTCGCCCACAGCGGTCTTAGCGTAACCAATGCCCTGCTCGTCAAAAGCCTTGTACAGACCGAAGTTGGACATAACAGTGGTGACCACCGTATTGGTCAGCAGCTTGCCACGCTCCTTCATGTAGCAGCCGTAGATGTACAGAATATGGTCGCCAGTGATGACATTACCCTTTTCATCCACACACAGGCAACGGTCAGCATCGCCGTCATAGGCAAAACCGATGTCCAGGCCCTTTTCAACCACGAACTTCTGCAAGCACTCGATGTGGGTGGAACCTGCATTGTTGTTGATATTCGTACCGTTAGGCTGTGCATTGATGACATAGGTATCAGCTCCCAGAGCATCGAATACAGATTTAGCGATGTTCCAGGAACTACCGTTGGCGCAGTCCAGACCAACCTTGACACCCTTGAAGGAGTAGATACCGAGGCTGATCAGGTAGCCAATATAACGGTTGCGGCCTGCAACGTAGTCCACAGTACAGCCGATATGCTCACGGTGAGCGAAAGGCAGCTCCAGCCAGTCCTTATCGAACACATGGAGCTTTCCGTCGATGTAGTCCTCTACCAGCAACAGGATCTCCTCGGGCATTTTCTCGCCATAGCAGTCGATCAGCTTGATGCCGTTATCGTAGTAGGGATTATGGCTGGCAGAAATCATGATGCCACAGTCGAAGTCGTCCACGCGGGCGATATAGGCCACAGACGGCGTAGTGGTAACGTGCAGCAGATAGGCGTCTGCGCCAGAGGCGGTCAGGCCTGCGGCCAGACTATATTCGAACATATAAGAGCTGCGGCGGGTGTCCTTGCCAATGACGATGCGGGCAGGCTCGTTGTCACCATTGCGCTCACGCAGAGCGTTGTAATACCAACCCAGAAAACGACCAACCTTGTAGGCATGGTCGGCGGTTAGAGTGATTCCAGCCTCACCACGGAAGCCATCGGTTCCGAAATACTTTCCCATATTAACTTATTTCCTCATTCAAAAGGTGAATAAACGAATATGCATATGCTTTAGCCGAGAAGCCTCCTCGTTGCCTGCCATCCGCCACGTAGAGGCAGCATATCTGGACGGCGTAGCCATGCTGAAGCATGGCTAAAATCGAATTTCTATAAAACTCAGAGCTATCTTTCCATATAAAAATCTACTTGTCTACTCATTTACGAACATAGTAAATACGATTTGTTAGTTCCCTTGCCTCAAGCCCATCAGGATTATCTTCTTGTGCTATTTTCATTTCTTGTAGCGTGTAATTAGTGATAAATACATATTTATCGCTTTGGAAAACCTTATTGCAAAGGGGAAAAACAAATAGCGGACTCATATGCACATTCTTTGACTTCACGAAAAACACGCCTACAGTAACGAATAAAACTAAATTGATTGGAATCCACCAATCAGAATATATCGTTGTTGCTACGGCTATCACCTGTGCAAGTAGCCCACCTGCCATCTCGTAAGTGATATTCCTATCTGGCACAGCCTTGATTCTTGTATTTGGTTTCATATTTCGCATACAGAGTGTAATAAGTATCGCGGCTAGAATGAATACAAATAGAATTCCTACTATCAGAAAATCGTCAGTTTTCCAACGTACAACTTCATCCGTTTGCGCAACTTGCTTCATTATGTAAATAAGAAGTATCAGAATATAATCAATTAGGTATGACGCAAAATATATTCCCCATAGTGATAAGGTAGTTAGCATCAGATTGTTCCTTCCATTTCAGCTACGCCATAGCGAGCAGCAAGTAGGGATTGAAAATATGCGTCAGACATCAAATGAATGATGTGGAAAAGCTGAGACTTATCACGATAAATCATTTTCCCCTCATCGTCAAAATCGATATCCAATTCAAGTGCCTTTACAATATCGGGAACTCTCTCATAATTATCAAAGAATAACGGCAATCTATCTTTCGACATCATATCGGTAAAACGTTTCATTATACGAACATCATTCAGACAATCCGCAGAGAATTGTTCAATATTTGCCATTTTGCCTTCAATTACGATTCTTCCGATTGCTTGGTTTGTCATTTCCTGAAATTTGTCTCGGTAGTTAAAGATTCTCTCCAGAGAAATGTGGTTTATTATTAGCAAAACATCGTCCATGAGAACCATATCTGTAAGTTCATCAATCCCTAAAAAGTCGCTGTTTAACTCTTTCAATTCATCATTCACCAATTGACTCAGGATTCCCTTACGAAGTCGACTCATTTTGGTAAACTGACGAAAAACATATATTTCTCTTCCTTGATGTGTTATTTCAATGCAGTAAAAGCTTATCCTCGAAATCTTAATCAAGCCCATTTCAGTAACAAGATTTTCAGGAAGCAAACTATTCTTGAATGTTTCCACACTTGCTACCTGCGCCGGAATGATAAGTTCATTCTCTTCATCAAGCACCCCGACAGGATTATACTGAACCACTGGAAGTTCTAGTGCTTTGATGAGCGGTGGAAATACAAGTGCAAGTATCTTCTTTTGGAGTTCATTAGACACCTGCGGCATAAATGTCCTATATTTGTCAGGGCCCTTTTTTTCGCTGAAAAAAACGCGAACTATGTTATCCGGCGAACAATCCTGCACAGAATGCAACACATCCAATATACTTTCTGCTGCCGCTTGCAATTCGTTACTCATTCTTGTATTTTCTCCTCGATGAATTTCCAGAAAGCGTACTATCTTTCTGATGCTTCATAGCGCATTCCCGTCAAACCTTTTATGCAAAAAACTTATCTTCCAACATCAGGCACAGGCAATGATAGATAGGCAAATGCAGTTCCTGAATCATATAGGTTTCGGTCTGCGGAGCCTTGATGCACACATCGCTCATATCCTTCAGTTTGCTGTCCTTTGCTCCCGTCAGTCCAATGACCTTCATTCCCTTAGCGTGTGCAGTTGTCGCCGCAAACAGCACATTTTTGCTATTGCCACTGGTCGAAATACCAAGGAAAACATCCCCGGATTTTCCGTAACCATTGACCTGCTGTGCAAAGCAGAGCAGCGGTTCACAGTCATTCATGAAAGCTGTGGACAGAGCCGGATGACCATCCAGTGCAATAGCAGGAAGTGCCCCCTGCAGGTTTTCTGCCAGAACAGAACCGAGTTCCTGATTTTCGGCGACCAGCCTTTCTGCAAAATCAGTCTCGGGCTTACGAGGCAGCTTGAAGCTCTTCATCAGCTCACCAACGATATGCTCAGCATCTGCTGCAGAACCACCGTTGCCGGCCACAAGAAGCTTCCCACCGTTCTCATAGGACTCCTCCAGCAAAAGGTATGCGGCAGCAATATCATTCTTCGCTGCTTCTAAAGAAGGGTATCGTTCTACCAACAGGTCGATATGTCTCATCAGTCGGTTATCAAGTTCACGCATAGTAGTACTCCCCTCTTATTTCAGGTATTGTTCCACAAAGTCCTTCAAAGACGATACCGTCACAGTTTGTCCGCAGGACTCAGAGCCAATCAAAGCAGTCTGACATCCGGCATTCTGACCCGCCTTGATATCATTTTCCCCATCGCCAATCATCCAAGACTGCGACAGATCAATGTTAAAATCCCGTGCTGCATTCAGCAGCATTCCAGGTTTCGGTTTGCGGCAATCACAGTCAAACTTCAGTTCTGGGCGCTCCCCTTCATATCCCTTATGCGGATGGTGTGGGCAGAAGTAGATGGCATCCAGATATGCGCCTTCTTTGCCTAGAAGTGTCTCCATTTTGTTGTGAATCTCTTCAAGTTCTTCAAAGGACACTTCACCACGGGCAATCACAGGCTGATTCGTAACAACAATTGCCAGATAACCGGAGGCGTTGATTTTTTTGATCGCATCTGCAACGCCGTCCATCAACTCAAACTCGGCTATGTTCCGTAGGAACCCCACATATTTATTGATTGTACCGTCCCGATCAAGGAACACCGCTTTCTGCTTGTTCTTCAGATTCTTACCGGAAACGCGACCAGTCTTGTAATCCTCGCATACAGAATAATAGCGTTCGGGTGTCCCCATGTCCTTCACATATTCAGGACTATCGTAGCAGAACATCTTCCCGGTTCCTGCCAACGGCTTAAGGAGCTGCCTGTCCAGGTCAACCTTGATGGGTTTCCCGTTCTCTCCCATCGCACCAACCTTGTCCGCATCAATCCCAGAATGTTCCAAAATGGTTGGATTGATAACATGAAGTCCAGCATTGACACGATTACGATAGTACTCTGGACGTTCATCTTCCTTAGCCAACCATTGCTCGACAGCTCCATTTTTATCAGCAATAATGAGTCCGCTATCGTAGGGATGGCTATTTGGATGCGTGAAAAGAGTAACCAAACCACCATGCTGCTTATGAAAGGCTACGAACCGATTGAAATCTACATCGAACACAGCATCAGCATTCAACAGCAGAAAATCCGAATCCAACTTGTCCTTGATTTTGAAAAGTGCACCGGCATTACCCAGCGGATCCTTCTCAAAATAGTATTCAATATGAACACCGAAGGGCTTCCCTGTTGCCGGAGATATGCCTGAACCATCTCCGAAATAGTTCATGATGATGTTTCCGAGATGAGAAACGGTCAAAATAATGTCTGTGAATCCTTGGTCACGCAGACACTCCAACTCATGTTCTAGAACAGGCTTTCCTTCGATTTTTATCATCGGCTTTGGAATATCACTGGCAACAGAGGAAATCCGGGTGCCCCTGCCGCCTGCCATTATTACTGTTTTCATTGTTTTATATCTATCAATACCTCATGCTATTACATTTCTACTCTTGATAACTGCAGGAACACCAACTGCAATCGCGTTTTCCGGCACATCCTCTAAAACCACAGCATTTGCCCCAATAATAGAATTATCTCCTACACTAATATCTCCCAAAATAACTGCTCCCGCACCAATCATCACGTTATTCCCAATTCGAGGCGGCAACCCAGGTTGTTTGTTTTCTGCCCATTTGCACCCAAGTGTAACATTACCGAATATGCGGCAATTCTCGCCAATCGTACATAGCTCATGCACAACGCATCCCACTCCGTGATGATAGAATACTGTTCCTTTACCTATTCGCGCTTGCGCTGATATTCCATTTCCGCATAGCACGTTATACAGGATTTCTATGAGCCTTGCAATGTGGTGTGCCCCCCCCCACATACAATTGGTGACTTATTCTCCACAATTTGCTATTCATAACTTTCCTCAATTCTTTGGTTCATACGTTTCCGGCGAATAGTGAATCACTCTCGTACCGCCATTCTCAAATTCAAACGGGATATGCATCAAGTCGCGCATAGCCCAGCGGACAGAATCTTGGCGCTCAGGCTGTACATAAAATACAAGGAATCCACCGCCGCCCGCGCCAAGCAATTTACCACCCAGCGCGCCGGCAGCCATGCCTTTTGCATACAGTTCATCAATGCTATTAGTCGAAACCGCAGAACCTGTCTGACGCTTCAGTCTCCATGTGTGATCAAGCATTCTACCAAAATCATCAAGGTCAGTGTTCTTGTCCGTCAAAACACGCTCCGCATCATCAACGAGCGCAAGCATTTCCTTAAGTTGAGCAGTCTTATCCTGCTTACCTATAGCGTTCGCTTTCTGCACATCGGAAGAGAAGCGAGTAAAGCCCGTAAAGAACATCATCAAATTCTTATTAAGTTGCTTTTTGCGCTCCGGCGAAATGATAACAGGTAGTACTTCGTAGCCATCTGCATTGAAGTTGATGCGGTTGAAACCGCCAAAGGAAGCCGCTATCTGATCTTGCCAGCCACCGGCCTCCTGGCACAGGTTGCGCTCAAGGAAAATTGCTTCGTCCGCCAACTTTTTCTTGTCCGCATATTTTCCTTTGAGTGCGTAAAATGCATTCAGCATTCCAACAGCAAAAGAACTAGAAGTACCAAGGCCGGAACGTGCCGGAAGGTCAGCTTCATATGTAAGACGGATTTCATGCATATCCAGCATCTTCATCGCATTTCGAATCGCCGGATGCTGAATATCATCGATGTTTGTTACACGCTCCGTCTTTGAGTAGGAAAGCTCTGTAGAATAATCAAAGAACCGCGGCAAATGACGAACGTTCACATAGCAATATTTGTCGAAGGTAGTGGAAAGGACAGCACCACCATTCTCCCTAAAGAAGCTTTCCATATCGGTGCCGCCACCGAAGAAGGACATCCGAAAAGGCGTTTTCGTGATAATCATTTGTTTTTTTCCTCCATGATTTGTTCTTTAATTGAATCGCAGAAATCCGAATATGAGTCATATCTACAATGAGAATACCTTGACCTTGCCCATAACGATTCATATCCGTAAAAGCATTCTGCTGTCGGTTCTTTTCCGAAACTATCCAGGTAGGACTTGTAGATATTTCTTGCTTCTCCTTCTTGCCGAGCAATTCGTCTTTGATAAAAATCTTCTAATGTCATTATTTTTCTCGCCGGGTTTCCTGCATAAACAGAATCCGCTTCAATATTGCCAGATACTACAGCTCCCGCACCGATAATTGTATTTTCTCCAATTGTAGTGCCCGGGAGAATTGTGGCTCCCCACCCAACAAACACATTATCACCAATCGTTACAGATCTCATTGCTGCAACTGCGCGTTCTCTTTCCGGGTAACGTCTCATACACACAAAAGAACTATAATCATGTGTCAAAATGGTAACCGGCCCAGTAATTACTACATTCGATCCAATATGAAGGAGATGGAGTGCCTGGTCATCAATGTGCGTCTGCGAAGGAGTAAAGATTCTCACATTATCGCCAACAGTTGCCCCCCCCGCTTCAAAAATGCCAGATAGCTTTCGCAGTCAGCCTTATGTCCCATCACTATCTTCTTTACCAATTTCTTTAGCATGATCTAATCCTCACACATATTCTATTAATCACATCAGTTCTTATTCAGTAGTTTTTTGACGTTGTATTTTAGATAATATAATCTTCCCAAACATGCATGTACTGCAGACATATACCCCTTATTCCGGTATACAGACATGAACTTCATACGATTTCCACTTTGCTTGCTCGGTTCTCTTAACGGAGGTTGCATAACATCATCAATCGATAGTTCAATTACCTTCATGGCTGATCGGACTTTTTCAAAATACTCCACACCTGTTGGAGTATTCACCAGTACAAGTGACACACCCTCATCGCTTCCAAACCCAGGACAAACAGCATCAATGCCTCGACAATCTCCCATTGTAAGGTCACCTGGACGATTAAGGCACGAATACTGACAATGATGACATGATAATTTCGTCGCCAACTTCATATAGTAAATCGTCCGCCACAAATCCGAGTATGCGTTTGAATGATATTCCTTTCCATTGCTCAAGTATGCTATTTCTCTATGGACATGCCACGACCACTTTTTGGGCCGGAAGCAATAACTAATAACATGCTTATGCGTTTTAGCCTCAATCATTTTTATATGATCGGCAAATACCAACGGACTCGGTGTACCGTGGCAGATCAAGTCAACACAAATTAGGTTGCTCGTTCTGCCTTGAAGCGCTCTTTTTAAGCCATCTGTTTGACAAGGCGTACCTGTAAAGAGGACCTTTTTACCATCTTGTAAATCCTTTTTTATTAGAAGATATGTATCTCCTATATCACTTTGAACATACTTTGAGCCCTTCATCCGGTCTCTCTCTATAGCAGTTGTTGCTCTGAAATGTCTTACCACCATGTCGTCGTCGAAGGCAGCCCCATAGATAACACCGCCTTCTGCCAATATGACATCAGATATCGCCGTAAAGAATCCTCCGCTTGCACTTGTTCGAAGTACGTTTTCGTTATTATGTTTCACTCCGTAGGCCTTTTGAACTGTGCTGCTCACGTTACCTTTGGGTTTCAAAACAGGGCAAGCCTTTTCACACAAACCACAGCCTACGCATTTTACATTATCAACTACCGGATACTTAAACCCTTCTTCATCGGGTATCATCTCAATTGAATTTTTAGGACAAACCGTAGCGCATGCTGAGCATCCGTAACAAAATTCTTTTTTTACGCCTTCTAGCATCTATTTCACACCTTTCGTTTTACCAAAGAAAGCATTCTCTTCATCACGGAAATAAATTCTTTCTTTTCAAACGCATAAGCGCTAGCAGTGACCACTACAACTGCCCAAACGCCATATATTATTGCTAATTTGAACCATTGCAGATAACTCATGCACTGTGGACTATAGACTAACGATAGGCCATAAATCACAATAATATTCACCATCACCAGAAGCATCCGAAGCAATGATTTTAATGGCGATGCGTGCGTTATATACTTTGGTGTAAAAAACAACAAGTCAATCGTTCTATACAGATTAGAAAGACAGGATCCAAGCATTATTCCAACCATACCTGCCAATCGTCCGCCTATCGCGCCAAACACTATAATGATTAACCCTTGGATTGTTACCCGCCATCTTGTTTCTTTGTACATTCCTGCAGATACAATTAACATACTCTGGGGTGTTTTGATATTGTATAACAATCCATTAAGAACAATAACAGCACCCAAAAGAGGATAGTAGTAATTCGCATCAGATAGACCCTTTGTATATACCGACACAAAGGGCATTATCAAAGCGAATGCCAGACCGTACACTATCGATAAGATATAGTAATATGCCACCTCAAATTCCGATACAGTTTTTCTTAGGGTCGTTTCTTCTCTCCGTGCAATTAGATCTCCAAATCCAGCAGGCAATCCCGATATAAAGATACTTAGAACACCATTAAGCCCAGAAATCACCATATTATAAATTGAATACACACTGACAGAAACCAAATTCAACAAAATTGTGGCGAGAACTGTCGGCGCACCCGTTTGGATAATTCCTAATATCTGTTGATAGATTACCTCCCAGCGCTTTTCCATCGCGCCTCTATCCGGCACAGCTTTTTTGTCAAGATATGTATAATTATTATGAGAATAACATACGATAATTCCTGCTTTGATAATGACAAGCGCTGACGCACATCCGTATAACAGTAAAATGTTCATCTGATGCGCTGTCATTACACAAATAATTACCGTTCTTAACACCGTATTAATGATTGTTGCAAATGAAATAACATAATTTCTTTGATCCGCTGTCAGCAAGACTCTATCGCCCGCTACAAAGAAAAAGTCGAAGCAGCCGTTGATTCCCAAAATAATTGCCAGAGTAAAAATCGTACCAAAAGTGACAGACTCTGCATTCGAAAGGAGGCCATAAACAACAGCCAGAATAAAAATACCCGCCGAGAAAATATATCCGGCCTGCCGGTAGCTTTTTTTTGCAGCCACTACTATACTGCTTATTCGAGCATGGTCTTCCTCCGCAAGAGGCTTGTATAGCGAGTAGATAGCCGCTCCACCGATTCCAGCTTCAACCAGCGTTATGTATGAAATAAATTGGTTTAATGAACTCACCAGTCCATTCATTTCTGAGCCATATGTAGCAATCATCAGACGGGGTGTAATCATGCCCGCAGCCATAACTACAATCTGTGATATCATAGAAGTTAACGAATTTAATGCAAATTTTTGTGTTCTGTTCATGTTTTCCTCTTAATTACTGAAGCACTTTTTCCAGATATTGCATCGAAACCTTGCGCTCTCGTTGCAACACTTCGTCAGCATGTGTGTAGTCAATCTTTTCCTCTAACGGGGTTTTGTCTCTTACAACACGATTCTCCATTCCAAGCATTTCAGTTAAATTCACCAGACGTGAATTGGTATCCGAAGAGAATTCCACAAAGAAATCTCTATGCAATGCCACTGAAATTGCCATACCGTGAAACGAATTAGTAAACACACACTGTGCCCCATTTATCAAACCCAGAAATTCCTTGGGTCCAACACCATATTCAGGATGCTTTCGGGGATCAAATCGTTCTTTGATTCTTCCCCCGACTGTCACCAATTCATAGCCATATTTATTTGCATATTGTTCTGCTTTTTCACGAAGTCCCACACTCGGCTTAATACAGAAAAACAAAACATATTTCTTTTTTCTATGACACGGTTCCATTTCGCCTTTTAAATAGTCTGCCGATACAAGCAATGTGGGATCCAAGACCAATTCTGCCTTGCGTCCAGTAAGGGATTTGACAATATCCTGTCCATCTTTTTCTCGAACACTTAAAAAGGCGAATTCTTTGAGAAGTTCAGAGATTTTCTCTTCGTATTCCGGATCCGCCCGCATGTAGCCAAAACTGGCTGCATACGATGCCTTTTTCTCCGGTTCTGAACAGAACTCAAGGTAAAAATTCAAATCATGTCCTGTCACAACCGGATTCCACACCTGATCGCTTCCCACAATTATTCTGTCCAGTCCCTTGCTCAGTTCACTCATTTGCTCAGTGCTGGAAACCACCTGACTTGGGTACATTTTCAGCTTTTGCTCAAACTCCTGATACGACGGTCTTGCACTTTTTAGAAAACACTTCGATAACATTTCAATTAGAATGGCCTTTGGCGTTATGGTTCGTGTTTTTTTGTGGTTTACTTTATCAGAAACATAGTTGATAACTGCAACATCATGCCCCATTTCCTCTATGACATGGTACAACGCCCCCATTTGGAGCATCGCCCCCAAGCTGGGTGCGTGCGGAAACGTCAGGATACCAACTTTCATATTAATCATTCTCCTTCGATGATCTTTGACTTATTTCTAAATCTAATTATTCTTGCAGGAACTCCACCTACAATTGCATATTCTGGAACGTCTTGCGTCACTACAGCACCAGCAGCAACGACCCCCCCGATAAATATGAACCCCCGGAAGGATAATAGCTCTGCTTCCTATCCACACATCATCATCAATGATAACCGGACGAACAGGTTCAAATCCCTGTTGATTCATCGGACGGGATATATCGTCCATTTTATGATTGCTCGGATTAATAATGCACTCTCGGGCCATCATAACATTATTACCAATCACCGTTGTATTGGATATTATGCTGAATGCGCCAATTCCTGATTTATTTCCCAGACATGTATCTGATGCAAAAAAGGTTCCTTTTTCAATATTGACATTCTCTCCGCATGACTTCATGATAAGCCGTCCACACAAGGCACGGAAACGTTTTGCGCCAAAGTTTACCGGAGATGTTGATTCTGGCAATCTGGACGCAAATACAAATAAGAATCGGCCTAGTGCACGTTCAATTCTCTTCCTATTCATTTGATTCTCCCATGCGATTTTTTGATACTAAAGCAATCATCGATATCATTATTGGCAATGTGTAGTTTATTGCTCCGGCAGCCGGAATAGATGAATATCCGATCAGGGTAAGGAACAATGGCACTATTTTCTGGAAACCAACTTTTCTACAACATTTAGCGCATCGATTCCACTGGTATGCAAACCAAGAAAAAAGTGGAATTGTTCCAACAATCCCCAAACCAAACAGATACATCAACGGTGCACAATGTGTATGACAATTAAACAACCCAATTCCAAATAAAATAGACAAAACCGTTTCGAACCAAGGCTTGAAGTACAATAGAATTAGATTGATTCTACCATTTCCTCCAACAACATCTGCACCCTCAAAGCGATTTAAAAAACCTTGTGCTATGGTCGGCATAAACTTGAGAAAGGCAAACACGAACAAACTCATCACGGCTAAAACTGTGACCGTTTTCTTTATGTCGCCTTGGCTCAGGAACCACAAAACACCCCATACAGCTAGTAGGATGATAAACGTTCTGGACAATCCAATCAGGCAGCACACTGTACTGCCAATCATAGAAATAACAGCTGCCATCTTCCCCATTTTGGATTGAAATTTTGGTAGAAGCAAACTTACTGTAGATATGCACGCAATTGTATTCATTGCATAGAAGTTCGGGTCAATAGAGGTAGCCATATTAGCTCCTGTATTTCCAATTAGCATTCCCGTATAACCCAGTCTAGTAGCCGGATTCATCAAATCTTGCAAAGAATAATAAGAAAGCGTCGCACTAAGCATAACTGCACCTAATGCAAAATTACCAATAGCATAAGCTACGACTGCCTGCGTACCAACCCTATATTGTCGAATTACAGACATAGAAAATGCCAGAAGTATGAAATCAAATGCAGCCATTAAATGATAAATTCCTGTGTACCCTGTCAAGAAGTCTTGAACGGTGATATAGGCAACCACACATAGTGTGAGAACAAATCCCGTCTTTTCAACAGGAAACTTATACTTGACTGCGTCGTAAAACAATCTAGCAAGCAAAAGCACTGAAATAAAATTTCCCGGCAGTCCCACATACAAAGGGACCAAAAAGCATGTAAAAACTGCAACATTTTTAGTTTTCAAAAAAAAGATTGGAATCAGCGCAAGCAATAAAAACAGGAACTTGTTCACACTTATCCCCATCATATCTCTAGCAAAGAGTCCCAGAATGATAAGTGCTCCTATCCCGCACATTTTCCATTGATCCTCTTTTAAATCAACTTTTCTGTGTAGCATTCAATTATCCTCTCATATGTGGAATTCACCATGTTTAATCTCATTTATCACACAAGCTCTCAAAATCATGCAAAGCCTCGGTATTACTCGACTCATATTGCAATACCATACTCTTAAAGATACCTTTATTATCGAGCGCATATTTCAGAAGCTCTTTGATGTGCTCCATCTCACCCACAAGACCTATTTTTCTATCCTCAACCAGCTCTCTCGCTGACAGAGTGTCTGTGGAAATTACCGGCACCCTTAAGCTTGCAGCTTCATCAAAAACCATAGGTGCAGCTTCGTGGATGGATGGCACAAACAGATAATCCGCACCTTTAATATATCTATATGGGTTAACCTGCTCGCCTTCTAAAACAATATAATCATCTGCATGGTTCTCACCAATTAAGTGCTCCAGCTGACTTCGTAACGGTCCACCACCAACGATATGCCATTCCACGTCATATCCATCCATTTTTAGTTCCTTTACAATTTCAATTCCGCACTCAAGTCCCTTCTCACCACTTAACCGCGCTACAGTTACCAAGGAATTCTCACATCGATATTCTATTGTATCCTGCGATGCCATATCATTGATTAGTTTAAAATCATGAAAATTTCTCAAAACACATATTTTATCTTCTGCTTCGGGAATGCATCTAATCACCGCTGCACCCACACTCTTAGACACTGCCGCTATCTTATCAAATTTCAGCAACAGCTTATCATTATATGGACAATGTCCCCCATACATTTCGTAATCGCAGTGTATTACAATTGCTTTTTTATTTGCGTTTACGCAATTTATTACAACCTCTCCGGCTAGGTTGCAAAAGATATTTTCCTGCTGTGGATGTCCAAAAGCAATTGCAATATCATAAACTCCGTCAATTTTTCCAACTTTATTGCATATATAATTCGCAGGTATTCTTTTATTGAAACACTTCGTCCATGCCGAGCAAGCCTGACGAATCACTTTATATTTAGAACCGTACTGTCGCAAATCACCAGCCGAACGCTCTGTAAGAGCCAAATATGCATTATCTTCAACAATCTTAACCTGTTCAGGAATATCGCTATAAAATGCGCCGTCATGATCAAAGCAAAGAAGTGTCACTTCGCACTTATCACATATATTTTTAAGCAGTTCAATTAGTGCCTTCGATACTCCACCAACTCTCAGTTGGCTAACTGCAATCAGTACTTTTTTCATAACTTTGCAAAAAGCTCCCTTACATTTGCGTTCCAGTCCATATTCTTAGAATAGTACTCGAGAATCTCTTTCTCAAAGGCTCTTGCGGTTTCAGAGGTCATTTCAATCAGGGCATTTTTCCACTCATTTTGTGTGCTACATATAATGCCCGTCTTTCCATTCACAACGAACTGTGTCAGCCCCGCAACATTTGATACAACAACCGGCTTGCCAAACAAATATGCCAGCGGAATAATACCACTTTGAGTTGCTTCAATATACGGTAATACGGCTGCCGTCATATGATGAAGTATCCATTTCATTTCTCCATCATCGATATACCGATTGATAACTGTGAGGTTATTGCACTGATTAATCAGGCTTTTTTCTTCCTCTGTAAAATTTCCACCGCCTGCTATAACCAGTGGGAGAGCTTTATCCGAAATATCCTGATATACTTTTAATAGATTTCCAATACCCTTATATTTATCAATCCGTCCAAAGAACAGCAGATAATCGCTTTCTGCATTCATTTCCACAGGCTTAATTTCATTTGCATCTGGCAGATGCGCTCCAAGCGTTATCATTACAGCTTTTTCTTTATAGTGCGGATACAGATTACCGAACGTCACAACACTCTCCGGAGACATCAACACAAACTTATCTACACGTTTATAGAACCTTCTATTTATGAATTCCGTGTATTTCTCCAATAAGACCCTCCGCAGGCTTCTGTTATTTGTAGGATGGTGTGTTCCTGCGTCGTGGAGCGTTAAAAGCTGCTTGATTTCGCCTTTCAAAAACATTCCAACATTTGAACATATCACGCTATCGTCCATATACCAAATGAACTCAGGCTGAATATTATTGATTCTGCCCGCTATTTTCTTATAAGGAGACTGATCAATTACTTTCTTTTCTTTATGGTATTGGAGGAGGTCAGTCTTTGCAATCAAGCTGATGTCTGTATCATGAATTTCATAGGGCATTACAACCTTCACGTCGTACCCTTCTTCGACAAGTGTCTTGTACAACTGTACGGTTAGCTGTAAAATTCCACCTTGCACGTTTGCTGTAAAAAGAGCTATTCTTGCTTTCACGCTGATATTTCCTCCCCACCTATTGTTTCTTTACATCGTTTGCCGATAAACCTTATCCAGTGCTTCCTTATATGTTTTAATATCCAGAATTTGCGCTGCCTTTTCCAATGTAGCGTGATGCAGGTTCTGGTACAGTTCATTATTTTCCAGAACATCCGTGCAGTGCTCGATCAGGACATCGTCATCATCGCTCAAATAACCTGTCTTACCATCATCGACGATTTCCTTCAGTCCATCCGTCGGTGTGCTTACAATCGGCACACCAAGTGCCATTGCTTCCAGAGCGCACATCGGAAGCCCTTCCCATCTCGAAGTCATAATCAGAATTTTAGCCTGCTTCATTGCCCCATATGGGTTGCTGCTATATCCCAACATATCGATGCTATGCTCCGCATGGTACTCAGCAATCGCCTGCTTTGTTTCTGCCTCCAAATCGCCTGTGCCGATAATAGCGGCTTTCATTTTCGGATACTTTTCTGCTATTCCAGCAAGTACTTTGACCAGCCTCTGGGGGTTTTTTTGGGGGGTCAATCTACCCACATATACAATATCGTAGGCATATTCTTTTTCATCTTGTGCGGCCTTTTTATAGACTTCTTCTGCGTCGATTACGTTATAAAGGATGCTGCTTTTCCCCTCGAACTGTTCATGAAATGCATATCCTTCATATGCAGATTTCGACACCCAAAAAATATGCTTTGCTTTTTGGGCAGCATACCTGTAAAGCAACGCTTTCGCAGAAATTCCTCGAGAGTCAAAATTATTATTATGCACATGGGAAATCAGCGGAATCCTCCCGCAAAGCAATGCTGCAAAAAAAGATGCTTTCATGTCGTGAGCATGAATAATATCTGGTTTTTCTTCACGGATAATGCGCTTAACTTCTGACAAGGACCATTCTTTCATCGGCGCAAACCGCACATTACGTTCTTTTAGTGCCTCACGAATTTTCCCGTCTGGGCTGCAGTAAAACATTTCATACTCTGCATCGTTCTTAAAGCACGCCATAATTTGGCATGCAACGTTTTCCGCCCCTGAAAAACTCGTTCCTGTTAAAAGATGCATGATTTTCTTACTCATCTTACCTATCCTCTACACTCTTATACAGTTTCTTAAGACTTTGAATGGCGTGATCTAGATCGAAGTTCACAACATTATTGCTATTTCTTGTAATCTCGCGCAGTCTCTCGCCTTTATCTACTATGCTCCTCATCTTATCTGCCAGCTCATCTGCATTTTTCGGGTCAAACAGATAATCACTGTCACCCAACAAGTCGGTACACCCACGAATCTTTGAAGCAATACAGGGCAAACCTGACGCCATTGCCTCCATCAGCGCTCCGGGCAGGCCCTCCCTAAAAGACGTAAACACAAAGCAATCACATGCAAGGAGCACTTCTGGAATGTTGCTCTGAAATCCAAGCAGTTTTACTTGATTTCCAACGCCAAGCTGTTCGGCCAGTTCTACCAGGTACTTTCGATTTTCGCCTTCACCACAAATTAGATAATAAAAATTGAGATCATTGGCCTTTGCGAGGGCACGAATCGCCACTTCCTGATTTTTGTTGTCATTAAGTTCTCCCACAGATACAAAAACAAATGCACTCGGGTCTATGTTCCAGGTCTTTCTCAGAGACAAGCGAATCCCCTCACCCTTTTCTGTTTTGCGTTGTTCCTTATCAAATTTTGACAGATCAACTCCAACACCAGGGACCTTTTCCACTCGACCATTTTTCTTTAACCGGAATTTTTTTGCCTGAACATAATCTGCATTATTTATTGTGATAAGCATATCCGTAAAGTGCGCCATATATCTTTCTATCGGATAGTAGCAAATCCAATTTTTTATGGGGGCACCTGTCCAAAAATGAAACCCATGCGCCTCATAAATCACATACGGAATTTTAGCCTTATTTGCACAGATTCTTCCCAACACACCACCAATCGGAGTATTGCAATGAACCACATCGTATTTTTCACGCTTCATCAGATCGAGCAACTGTTTTTTAGCAAGCGTGTAGTTCTTCTTTGCTAACGGATTTCTATCGCAGTCTATGTGTTCTGCTTTAATTCCGTATGTTCTGCAGTCTTCTTCATATAACTGTTTGTCTGCGTGATCCATATTGCTGACAATCGTAAAATCAATATTCAATTGTCTTGCTGCAATAATCGCCGAACGCATAAACCCGTTTATTCTCCGTCCTGACTGACTCGTTACATACAACAGCTTCATTTTCCGTCTCCATTATTCAGAACAGTTCCATAAAACGATTCATAGCGCCGCCTGTTGCATATTTTTTTCTACCATATTGGTAAGCATCGCTACTCATCGTATCATATTCTTCTGCACTCAGTTTCATAGCTTTCTTTAGCTTATCCGCAAACTTTTCATTATCGCCCGCCTCAACAAGATAACCGCTCTTTCCATCATCCACCTGCTCCGGAATAGCACCCACAGCAAATGCAATGACAGGTCGGCTATACTTGTAAGCGTCGATAATGATGCCAGACTGAGAAGCAGAATTATATGGAACGATTACCCAGTCACAGTTAACGAATGCTTCTCGCATCTCTGCCTCGGTGACGTAGTCGTTATTCAACTTTACATTTTTCTCTTTGGCAAGCTGATCCACAACATCCTGCATCTGCGAATCCACTCGTCCTACCACATCAAATTGAACGTTCGGACACAGTCTGACAATTTCAAGTAAGTTATCGGCACCCTTGTACGGATTAATTCTTCCAAAAAAAAGTACTCGACCACTATGTACTGGTGTCGTATATGCCGGATATCTACGCCACAATTCCAGATACTTCACTCGCTCTGCACTGATTCCATATCGGTTGATCATATCTTGAATATAGGTTTTGTTGCGCAGGACAATCGTATCTGCGAACTTGACCACAGCCTTGTTCATCAGATCAACCATCTTGACCTGACTGTCTCCTTCGTGCGGAATGACCTCGTGGATTACCTGATAGGTCTTGGCTTTTCCAGACATAATCATAATCGGAAGATTCCACGTATGCAGACTTTCAAAATAAATTGCGTCAAAATGTTCCTTGCGGATACGATGAATAATCGAAATCAACAGTGGGAGATTGAATGTTTTCTTTGTTACACCAGGCCTTTCCGGGCAGTCAACCAGCCATGTATGATCTGATTTCTGGAGTTCCACCTTCGGAGTCTTGATGCAAAGCAAGTAAGCATCCCAGTTACTTCGATTTCTCATTTCTTCGTACATTCCAAACAACGTATCCTGATGATCCGCATTGTCTGAGAATGTCACTAGAAGTACTTTTTTCATCTCGAATTCCTCTCCCACTAAAACAGCCCAGACTCATCTCAAAGAGTCTGAGCCACATTTTCTCAGCTACACGCTGAGTTATTTTTTGCTCGAATCAAATTTGTCAAAAATTCAAAGCTAGAGAACATCGCCTTTCGCAACGAGTCAATTGCAACTCCTGTCACAAAAATAATAGCGGTAACTGCAACAACCCATAAAACGGCGTATGGCTTTTCAATCACTTTTTGAAGTGAAAACAACTTTTCAAAGAGATACGTCATATTAGCCGGATACATATGGAACAGGTACACTCCAAAAGTTGCTTCCGCCAAATAGTCAAGTACTTTGTTGGTCCTTACCTTCCATGAAGTTCCCCACATAAAGAGTCCAATCGATACCATCATAGAAACAGGACGATAATTTCCACGCATGAAATAGCAACTATACTCTGCGGCAAATGATATCTTTTCCCCTACTAAATCAAGTACAATAATGCTTATAACGGCAACACTGTATAGAATCAGTATCAATGCCTTGAATCCTGATTTATGATTTTCATACGTTATTCCCATTCTTTTAATCAATATCACAATTGAGTACAGCATTAAAAACGCAAGCAAATTATTAGCGCCCCAATTAACAAACGGAACAATTGTTGAAACACTCCAAATCACAAGCATGACTGTCGTAAACTGCTTTAGGGCATCCACAGAGAACCCCATAAGTGCTTTGTGATAGAAAGGCCAGATCAAAAGAAAAATCATGTACGTTGTTGGGTACCACCACATTCCTGTCAATGTTGGAAATACAGATTGGAGCAGTAATATTTTGCTCTGCCCCCCCCGAAAATAAATGCGCCAATACACATTGAGAGTCCGTAAAATAAAACCGTTTTTTCAATTTTCCAGCACGACCTTGCCGAATAGTTGAGATCTACCTTTTCATCTGGTTTTTTGCTCAGAAACCACGCCGAAACCAAAAAGAACAGGTTATTGCCAATAAAAGCGTTGTTCCCTAGTATCTGCAATGCAAGTTTATTACCTGTTATTCCTATAACCTGCGTGTCAATGTTAAATGCATTCTTTGCCACAAGGTGATGTGAAACAATCATGAGCATCGCAGCTATTTTTAGAATCTGAAAGTTTGCTTCTTTGTTTTTCACAATATCACCTCATATTTGTACTTTAGCCGTCTATTCCTTATAAAGCTCTACTAAGCGTCCTCAGCAGTGTGAGTCACACTGCCGCTATGTCTTGTACCGCTGTAATGGGTCTCCACTACGTTCTAAATTGCACCCTTTTTGACGCCATAGTAGCTCCCTTGCTTATGCCGGATTACCACACACGAATGAGCATCTCCGTAAGCATGAGATTCTCACATCCGCCTTGTTATCTTTAAGACCGGGATGAAATCGCAGATGATGTTATCATCGTCAAGTCCCGAAACTGTTATGTGATAATCATCACAGTGTCGGTAATATCATCACAGCGCCATCTGTCATAAACCCACGAGCTACGGTCGCATCCATAAAAGGGCACTTTCGGGGCATAAAAGCCTTAACTCGTCCTCATTTCGCCTTCGCTCACGCTCAGACTCTTGGCATTTTGCACTACTAAATGCAGTATTTCAGCTTAATGCAGGGCAATATTCCGACTTTTAGCTTGACGCTACTGTAAGAGCCGCATTTATGCCCGATTCCACTCTGGAATTTATTCCAATTTTTGGCTCAAAGTGTGCAAAAAGCGTCGATATTTAGTTGTTTTCTCCACTCATGGCGGTGGTTTGGCCCTCGGAAACTCCCTCGGTACTTTCAGGCATAAACAGGATTTTCACTGTTGCAAACATGATTTTCAAATCTTCGACAATGCTCGGATGAGCTATGTACATTAAATCCATAGTCAGTTTGTCGTAAGGAGTAGTATTGTACTTGCCATAAACCTGTGCATACCCGGTCAATCCAGCCTTGGCCTGCAGGCGCAGGGAGAATTCCGGCATTTCCTCACAGTACTGAGCTGCAATCTCAGGGCGCTCCGGACGGGGGCCGACGATGCTCAAGTCACCCTTCAAGATATTTATAAGCTGCGGCAATTCATCAACGCGGCAAGCACGAATGATTTTGCCCACGGGCGTGATGCGATCATCGTTTTCGCCGCTGGAAAGACGGGCGACACCGTCCTTTTCAGCATCGACCCGCATGCTTCTGAATTTTAGAATACCGAATTCTTTGCCATCCTTCGTTAAACGAATTTGCTTGTAAAAGACTGGGCCGTGATCCGTTGCTTTGATGGCAATAGCCGTCACAAGGAAGATTGGACTCAGAATCACAAGCGCAATAGCAGAAATGACAATATCCAGCAGTCGTTTTACAAACAGATACTCCGGCTGAGGATTATACCGGCCAACACGAAGCATCGGCAAGTGGAACATATGCATGTGATGTGCACCTGACATAATGGTGTCAACGATGCGCGGGACAACAAATACAGTAATGTTGTTTTCTACACAGTATTTCAGAATAATATTCCGATCATGGCTGTGGATGCCGCTCAAAAACACTGTGTTGATGCCGTCCAGCATGGAAAGATTTTCGATGCACTCCCCCGCCGTAGCTGTGGAGACCACTTTGTACTTGGCATCTAGACCGTACTTACCAATCAGCTGCTCCATGCCACGTCTGGTATCATAAATAACAGCTGTGGCCTGCGGCGGGAAGGTTTTAAAGTAGGCGTGGTGAGCGTTATAAGCCCAAATTGAGGCCATAATAACCTGCCCCACAAGAGCTGCCACGCCAGGAAGAATGTTGGGCAGGTGCTTGGACAAAAGCCAGATCACGACATACATGATAAAGTCGCTGACCGCAGCCGCCAGAAATTGCTCGTAGATAATTTCGGAGATACGCTGCATCGACATCAGAAAGGCGTCATATACGCGTCCAAAGATGATGAACAGCACAAAGAACAGTGCCACGACCAGGTAATCGCCCTTTGCATAGTACGGCGATGCAACGCGCTTAGCATAGTATAGATACCAACACATTGCAAATGGTATCGTCACAAGCACAGCATCTAACAGCTTTATCATCCGCAAAATCAAGTCATGCCTAAACCTTGTCATGTTCTTACTCCTCATTCTTCTTTGCACACATATTATTTTCAATACTGCAATTGAAATCAGGGAAAGCAGTTTTGAGCAGCAAAAGGCATTCCCACAAATTACTCATGGAAAATCCTTAGCACAATTCAGCGGTCTACCAACGCAATATTTTGCCAATATATGTATTGATATAATAGCACACAATTCGACATTTATCAACAAATCGGATTCACTTTAATTATACAAGTACACAAATTCAGCACATTTTACAAATACACCCTTGTTCATAAGGTGAATGAGGCTAAAATTCGATAGATTGTTATATGTAACAGTCAATTGATACACGATTCATATTTTGCTTAAAACGCTACCGATTCAAATAAAAACAGATTGCTGCGCTTGCAGCAATCTGTTTTCATTTGAATCAATATTAACTACTAACGCTCAGATCATCACCTGCGTCCGAACTTCTTCCGCTTCTTTGATGGGTGGTTTTCCTTGTTCAATTCACGCTGATACGCATCTTCAGTACTGAAACCAAAGATTCCTTCTGAGACCCGTTCAACCAGTGCCGTAAACATCTCGTAATCGCGCAAGTAGTTATTCCTTGCCTTGTCATCCATTACCTTAAAAAACCTCGCCATCAAACTCATGTATGCGTTATAGTCGCCATTCTGCGCAGCCTTGAGCAGGCATTCAAACCGCCTTGCAGATGGAGTCCACAGTTCTTCTCTTTTCATCTCAAACCAGCTTCTTTCTCAATTCTCTTGCAATTTTTCTTCGTGCCTTAGAAATCGTGTTGGGTCTAACCTTAAGCTTCCTCGCCACAACCTCTATAGGATAATCCAAATAAGTACGAATAATCATTAGCTCTCTGGGTGAGAGCCTTTCCAATTCCTGCTTCAATGATACCAGAAGCTCTACTCGAGCGAATTCATCTTCCGCACGAACATCAATGACATCAGCCACATCATCAATACTGATAATAACCGGCTGATTTGCATTGCCAGCAAGTCGCCTTTTCCCCTTGTTCCTATATCCAAGGAGACGTTTCTCCGACCTGTATTTGATTTCCTCTTTGTCTAACAAATCAAGGATATGGCTGTTGAACGAATTACTAAGCCAGTTCTTTTCTATCGTCTGGTTAAGCTGATTATAATTGGCCCATTCACGAAGAGTGAGCCAAAGTTCATACATTTCTAATTCTGTCATTTTGACCTCCTATAGCGATTTGAATTGTTTCGGTCAAATCACATCTAGGAGGTCCCCTGCTCCGAGCGCAACTAAGCAGTTTCACCACAAAATCACCTATCCCCTCAGTTACAATGGATTGCGTCGCTTAGGTGATTTGGGAATCGTAAATATAAATTTCACAATTCCCGCATGTGGTTTATAAAGAAGGCCACCAGAGAAGCCAAAAAAGACTTCTTAGGTGGCCATCATACTGACTGTATTTAATTTACTATCCGCATCCAGTTGAATGATTCGTATCATACTACATTTGTCCGTATTGGTTATAATACAACATTCAAACAAACCATTTCAACGTGTTCGCACTCTTTTTCTGTCGAACTTTGTTGAAATTCCAATAGAATTATATTCCAGTATTTATTTCAGGATTTTATTCTCGCATTCATTTTATCGACGCAATCAATTATACTTGATGGATAACGGTCGTCCCTCCTTGGACAATATCGGATATAGACTTTTGGGGGCACTTTTGTTACAATATAAAAAGTCAACGATTACCGTGCCTCGCGTATGGGCGGTAATCCAGAAAGGAAATTGTGTTTATGGCAAAAAACAATAAACGTCGCGGCTTCACTTTGGTGGAGCTTATTGTCGTGCTGGTCATTCTGGCAATTCTTGCTGCGCTTTTAATTCCGGCATTAACTGGGTACATCGACAAGGCAAAGAAAAACGAGGTCATCGCTGAGACACGAATGCTGACGCAGGCGGTGCAGACTGAGTTGTCTTCTTTGTATGCAACCGATGAGTTTGGCAAGCAGAATTCAGCCTCTCAATTCACGGTTGCCGCCAAGGACGACAACCCTGTCGTCGCTACTGGTCAGATACTGACCGACTTGAAGAGTCGATATAATGATATAGTTAGTCTTTCTGAGGTTCCCAGCCTTGTTAATGGTTCCGGCACATTTTTCGCTGTCGCCGATAAGAATTGTACGATTCGTTGGATTGTTTATTATGATGGAAAAGGTTATTACGGTATTTTTTATAAAGATGATGGTGCTATAACTGCGTATAGTAAAGATGAGCTAACAAAATATGATACCTACGCAAAGTATGACGGCAAAGTAATTTGCACCACTTTAGCAGAGACAAACAAGCAGGACAATACCGTTCGCAATATATGGGCCAAGGGCACCGTCTTTTATAATCTCGGTATAGATGGTTATTATCCTGAGTTGTGAATAATTTACCCCCCCCGTAGAGCGTTTGTACTCTACAGGGGGGTGCTTTTTTTACGCTAAAACTTATTCGCAGTTTCTGTTCACGATAAAGCTCAGCTGCGCCGTAACCGATCAACCACAGCCGTCAAGCAAAAATAAAACTGGAGCCAAACCCGGCTCCAGCAAACTTCAAATTTTCTTTTTGCAAACGTCAGACAGCTTGTCCGACCACGGCAGCAGATTATTTAAGAACGCGTGGTCATTTGGATCATGCTCTCGGCCATAAAGATGCTCTGCAATCTCGTCCAGTAAAAACTGGAAATACTCATACGGCTTCAAATTGTTGGTCTGGGCTGTTTCTGCAATGCTGTATAGAATCGCACTGGATTGTGCTCCTCTGGGAGTGTTGAGCATCATCCAATTCTTGCGCTCAACTGTAAAGGGGCGGATAGCTCGCTCACTGGCTTATTCTTATATGCAGACAAGCAACGCTTGCTTGACATTCTCTGCGGTCATACACTTCACTCCTTGCAATTAGCTGTCACAGTGGACACTTTCTAACTACAAGGGCCTCTTTGCTTACTTCGGTAAGTAAAGAGGCCGCACATTCTGAGCTTATTGTCAAGTATTTATAAGAAAAAAATCCCTCTATACCAATTTCTGCGTTGGTGTAGAGGGATTGCCTATTTAACTAAGTGACATTGCCTTTATCGGAATAGCTCTTTCCTTTACAGCAACCTCACCTTACAGTTTGGGAGAAACGCTTAGTGCTTCAGTTCCAGCAACGCATCCCCCTGCTTTACGGTGCCACTGGCTTTAGCCTCGACAGCGGCATAGTCATCTGTATTGCAGACAATGACCGGCGTGGTCACGGGATAGCCTTCGGCCTTAATGGCTTCCAGCTCAAAGCGGATCAACGGCTGGCCCTTCTTCACCTTGTCGCCCTCGTTGACGAGGTAGGTAAAGTGCTTGCCGCCCAGCTTGACCGTATCGATGCCGATGTGCATCAGCAGTTCGGCACCGTCAGCCGTGGTCATGCCCACGGCATGGTGGGTCTCAAAGGTGGAGGAAATCTCACCGTCAGCAGGTGCCACCAGTTCACCATCGGAGGGCTCAATGGCAATGCCATCCCCCAGTACACCGCTGGCAAAGGCTTCATCCTTCACAGCGGCCAGCGGCACTACAGTACCGTTCAGGCAGGCAGACAGCACGGTATCCTTTGCTGCGGGTGCGGTTGCCGGCGAGGGAGCGACAACCGGGTTTTTGGGTGCACTTTCCAGATAATCTTCCAGCTTTGCTTTGATGACGGCCACCTTGGGACCGTACACCACCTGTACGCCGTTGCCCTTGCAGATCACGCCGGAGGCACCGGAGGCTTTGAGCACATCCTGTTTGACCAATGTCGCATCATTGACCGTGCAGCGCAGACGGGTTGCACAGCAATCCACATCGGCCAGATTAGCGGCACCTCCCAAACCTTCCACGATCATTGCACTGACCGGGTCATTCCCGGCAGGCACACTGCCGGAAGCAGCATTGCGGGCATTCACGTCCGCACGGGTGTACAACTTGACTTCCTCGGCATCATCGCGGCCCGGGGTCTTGTAGTCAAACTTGGAAATCATAAAGCGGAAAATGATGTAGTACAGCACAAAGTACACCGCACCGACCACGACCACCCACACCCAGTGGGTCTTGGCGTTGCCCTGCATCACACCGAACAGCACCAGGTCGATGAGACCGCCGGAGAAGGTCATGCCCACGCCCACATTCAGGATGTGCATCAACATAAAGGACAGACCGGCCAGTACGCAGTGCACCGCGTACATGGGTAGTGCCACAAAGATAAAGGTAAATTCCAGCGGCTCGGTGATGCCGGTGAGGAACGCCGTCAACGCAGCAGACAGCAGCAAGCCACCTGCCGCCTTTTTCTTTTCAGGCTTGGCGCACTGGTACATAGCCAGCGCCGCGCCGGGCAGACCGAACATCATAAAGGGGAACTTACCGGCCATGAAGCGGGTAG
>ERZ838516.789-NODE-789-length-47216-cov-202.979050_pt1 | contig 47216 bp, 51 predicted proteins | sample MGYA00519910_ERZ838516 | MGnify/ENA primary metagenome ERZ838516 (study PRJEB31850, sample SAMEA3708837) | human gut metagenome | biome: human gut; feature: human-associated habitat; material: faeces | place: China | collected 2014 ... | reverse complement strand
TTTCCGTTATGCTATTGAGAAAATGTGCAAGGAAAAGAAAAGTTTAAATCACTTCAATTTCTGTAGTGTGCCACGTAGCAGTAAAGAAATCCTTGAGAGGGTGGGTGTGACATATCATAGCAAGAATATTCAGACATACATCATGTCACTTATCGAAGCTGGCTATCTCGAAATGACCAATCCAGAGCATCCTAATGCCAGTAATCAAAAATATAGGAGAAGTAAAAAATGAATGAATTACCAATTCTAATATAATAGCGTAATGATAATTCCGCAAGTCGACATAAAAGAAAATGACATATTCGAGTTTTCACCCGAACTGCTCTCTGCGTTGCTTAAAGACCACTCTTTAAGTACGCAGGAACAACAAGTTAATATCTTCTGGGCAACCGACAACTACGCTGAACGCGGAGTCGGCTATCAGTATAACGATGAAATTAAGGTTGAAAACATCACAGCCGACAATGGCATGGTGATTGTACCTCGCTCGGTAAAGTCGCGTCAGCAGCAACAACAGCGCAGCCGCGAAATGGCGGAGGTGTTTACTCCGTCGTGGGTATGCAATGCGCAAAATAATCTTGTGGATAACGCATGGTTCGGTCGTGAGGGCATTTTCAACATTGAAAATCCCGACCATACTTGGACAGTGAATACCGCTCTCATCACTTTTCCTGAGGGCAAAACGTGGCGCGACTATGTGCGTGACACTCGCCTTGAAATTACCTGTGGAGAGGCTCCCTATATCGTCAGTCGCTATGACACCGTCAGCGGTGAGCCTATTCCCATTGAACAACGTATTGGTTTGCTTGACCGCAAACTCCGAGTTGTCTCCGAGAATGTCGACAACACTACCGACTGGCTCAAATGGGCGCAGGTCGCTTATCAGAATGTTTACGGCTACGAATGGCAGGGCGACAACTTGCTTCTTGCCCGTGAAAACCTGCTTATGACCTTTGTAGATTACTACAAAGCAAAATTCGGCAAAGAGCCGCAGTTAAAATCGCTGCTCTATATTGCTTACATTATATCTTGGAACTTCTGGCAAATGGACGGTCTCAAAGGCGTTATTCCCGGATCATGTGGAGAACGTCATGAAATTGTGGCCGACCTTTTTGGAGAAACTGAAGTTGTCAGTCAATGCGAGGGGTGCAAAGACGGTAATATCCGACACCACAACGGTACATATTGTCTGATTCGTGACTGGGGTACAAAATCTGAAAATAAGAAAAAAATCCGATTTATCGACCTTATAAAATAAATGGGCTATGGAATATTTCTCAAACCTCAAAGCAAAGCTGATTTATGTGTTTCGTATACCTGATGCAGCACATAGCGATTGCCTTAAAATCGGTGAAGCCACTTTTGATGACGGCAACATCACGCTTCCGCCCAACAGCAGTGTACTCAACAAGGCTGCCAAGGCTCGAATAGACCAATACACCAAGACAGCCGGAATCACATACGAACTTCTTTATACGGAAATTGCAATTTTCGTGCGTGACGGTCGGATTGCCGCCGTCAACGATAAAGAAATCCACGACGTGCTCCTCCGCAGCGGCATTAAACGGAAGGTGTTCGATAAAGTCAATGGTGCAAACGAATGGTTCTGTTGTGATCTCGAAACCGCCAAACGTGCCATCACCGCTGTAAAGGAAGGGCGCAAGGCTCTCCACAACTCGGAGATTTCCGTAGGACAATCGCCGATTGTATTCCGCCCCGAACAACGGGAAGCCATCGATAAAACTCTTAAGCAATTCAAGAGAGGGAATCAGATGCTCTGGAACGCAAAAATGCGTTTTGGCAAAACACTTTCGGCATTACAGGTTGTTAAGGAGCGTGGCGACTTTCTTCGCGTCCTTATTCTTACTCACCGCCCGGTGGTCGATGCAGGATGGTTTGAGGATTTTGGCAAGATATTCTATGACAACGACGAATACGCCTACGGCTCGAAAACTAACGGTGACTCTTTCACCTCGCTTGAACGCCGTGCCCGTCTTGGTGAATGTCGTTATGTTTATTTCGCCTCGATGCAGGACTTACGAGGTTCCGAACTTGTTGGCGGCAACTTTGACAAGAACAATGACGTTTTTTCAACTCCATGGAATCTCATCATTGTTGATGAAGCTCATGAAGGTACGCAGACCGAACTCGGCAAGGCTGTAATGGCTGAACTTACAAAGGAGAAGACCAAGGTTCTTCGTCTGAGCGGCACACCGTTCAATCTACTTGATGACTACAAGGAGGAAGAAATTTTCACTTGGGATTATGTCATGGAGCAACGCGCTAAAGCCGAATGGGATTTAATTCATCCGGGCGACCATAATCCCTACGCCGGACTTCCTCGGCTCAACATTTACACTTACGACCTCGGCAGACTGATGAACCAGTTTGCCGACGAGGATATCGCTTTCAACTTCCGCGAGTTTTTTCGCACCAACGATAACGGTGAGTTCATTCATCGTTCGCACGTTGAAAACTTTCTCAACCTGCTCACCAAGACAGACGAGGAAAGTATGTACCCATTCGCCAACAAACGCTACCGTGACATCTTTCGCCATACGCTGTGGATGCTGCCGGGCGTAAAGTCGGCAAAGGCTCTTGCCGCAATGCTCCGCAACCACCCCGTGTTTGGATTGTTCGAGGTTGTTAATGTGGCTGGTGACGGTGACGAAGAAGAAGCAAACGAGGAGGCATTGCGCAAAGTAGAGAAAGCCATTGGCCCTGACCCCGACAAAACGCGCACCATTACACTTTCTTGCGGTCGCCTGACTACCGGCGTGAGTGTCAAACCATGGACGGGCATATTTATGCTGTCGGGTAGCTTCAATACTGCCGCCTCGGCTTATATGCAGGCTATTTTCCGTGTGCAGACTCCTGCTACAATCAATGGCCGAGTTAAAGAAGATTGCTATGTATTCGACTTTGCTCCCGACCGCACTCTGAAAGTGCTGGCCGAAACTGCAAAGATTTCCACAAAAGTAGGTAAGCAGACCTCAACCGAACGCCAACAACTCGGCGAGTTCCTTAATTTCTGCCCCATTATCTCGATTGAGGGTAGCCAGATGAAGCAACTAAACACCGAACACATGCTCCAACAACTCAAACGTGTTTACGTTGAGCGCGTTGTTCAGCATGGCTTCGAGGATGGCTACCTCTATAATGATGAACTAATGCGTCTGACTGATGTAGATTTACAGGAGTTTAAGGAACTCAAAGGTATAATTGGTCAGACAAAGGCAATGGCAAGAGCCAATGAGGTTGATGTTAATAAGCAAGGTCTTACCAATGAGGAATACGAAGAAAAAGAAAGGCTCGAAAAGAAGAAGAAAAAAGAACTGACCGAGGAAGAAAAGGTGCGTCTCGAAGAACTGAAGAAAAAGAAGAAAGTCAAGGAAGACGCTATATCTATTCTTCGAGGCATCTCTATCCGTATGCCTCTAATGATTTACGGTGCGAAGGTCGAAAATGAGGATGAAGAACTCACTATCGACAATTTTACTTCGCTTATCGATCCTCAGTCATGGGAAGAATTTATGCCGAAAGGTGTTACCAAGCAACGTTTTAACGCCTTTAAGAAGTATTACGACCCAGACATCTTTACCGCCGCTGCTAAGCGTATCCGCCAGATGGCTCGCGCCGCTGACCGTTTCTCTATTGAGGAGCGAATTGGACGCATCGCTGCTATCTTCGCAACGTTCCGTAACCCGGATAAGGAAACAGTCCTTACGCCGTGGCGTGTGGTAAATCTACACATGAGCGACTGCCTTGGCGGTTACACATTCTTCAACGAAGACTTCTCCGAAACCATCGAAGAACCGCGATTCGTTGACCGTGGTGATGTGACAGCCGATGTTTTCTCTGTTGACTCGCATCTGCTTGAAATCAACTCGAAATCGGGCCTTTATCCTTTATATCTTGCATATAACGTCTATCGTTCACTACTGAGCAATGAGATGTTCTCGCCGGAAACCCTCGAAGAATACCAGACAATTTGGGATAAAGCCGTTGCAGAAAACATCTTTGTTATCTGCAAGACTCCGATGGCAAAAGCCATCACTCGTCGCACCCTCCTTGGCTTCCGCAAAGGAAAAACAAATATGTGGGCGCCAGAAGACTTAATCAACAAAATTAAAAATCAACCCGAACTTTTCATTAAGAAAGTTCAAGACCTAATTGGAAAGAACGTGAAAATTAACGCAATCGTCGGAAACCCTCCGTATCAAGTAATGGCCAGTGGAGATGCTAATGGTTCAGACCCTGTTTATCATCTATTCATTGATTTAGCTGCGAAACTGGGAGAACGGTCAACATTAATACATCCAGCTCGTTTTCTTTTTAAAGCTGGTAAAACACCGAAAGATTGGAACGAAAAAATGCTTAATGACCCTCATTTTAAGATTGTAGATTATTGGGTCGATAGTTCATTCGTTTTCCCAGGTGTTTCTATAACAGGAGGTATTGCTGTATCTCTTACGGATAAGTCGAAGGAATTTGGCAAAATCGGTTTTTTCTCGGCATATCCTGTATTGCATTCGCTTGTACAAAAAGTTAACGTATCTGCCAATAATTCATTTTCAACAATTGTAGGCCCTCGTGAACTCTACCGTCTTACTGAAGCTCTTTATAAAGAACAACCTCAATTAGAAGGCAGGCAAAGTAAGGGTCACCAGTTTAGTATGGGAGCTAATATTTTTAGTGTATTTCCTGAATTATTTCATACTTCCAAACCTGATGATGATGCTAAATACGTTCAAGTTTTTGGTAGAATAAACAATCAACGCGGCTTTATGTGGTGTAAAGAAGCATATGTATCTATGGCCGAAAATCTGCATAGATATAAAGTGGTTATCTCTAAAGCAGATGGGGCAGCAGGTATAGTTGGAAACCCAATTCCCGCAAGAATACTTGGGAAAATTGAGGTTCTTTATCCAGATGTGGCATATACTGATACATTTATAGGTATCGGAGCATTTAGTCATGAAAGTTATGCTATTGCATGTCAAAAATATCTCCAAACAAAGTTCGCACGTACAATGTTAGGAACCATAAAGGTTACTCAAGACAACTCAAAAGAATTATGGAGCAACGTTCCTTTACAGGACTTCACGGAGAACAGCGACATCGACTGGAGCAAAAACGTGGCTGAAATCGATGCTCAACTCTACGCCAAATACAACCTTTCTGATGAAGAAATCACTTTCATAGAATCAATGATTAAAGCAATGTAAGTTATATGAAAAAATACTCCTCGGAAATAATTAAGCATCATTCATTTCTCCAAAATATGCTGAATAGGCAATTTTGCGAGAATGAATGGACTTATCTTTATTGGAAAAGTTCGGAAAAGTTAGATGTCCAAAATAGCGAGGGAAAGATTGATAAGTACATTGTCATGTACACTTACCTCATCCCTGAAAACTTCACTCCGAAATGTTTAGAGACCCATAATGCTGATATTGAATTGACTGAGGGCGCAGCCTTGTGGGATGATAATACATTTGAGCGTTTTCACAGAAATAACATCCAACTGCTCGTAACTCAGGTGAATTTTTACGAAATCCGACCTGTCATGACACAGTTTCGACTTCATGAAGATATAATCTATATGTTTCATCTTTTTGAGAAATCGTTGGATGATTTTTCAAAAGACTATTACGAGTATTCTGATGGAGAAGAGAAACTCGTTGCCGTTGTCCGACCTGATTTTGTAAAGATACTTCATCCTTATTTGGTATCATTTATAAAGGCTAAACGTATGAATCTTGTTTGTTATGGTCATTCGGAACTTAATTGTGAACCTGAATACCAAAATATTATTAAAGACACGTACACTGGTTTTGAAGGTCGTGACGTCTCTCCAGACAAGCATTGCAACTATAATCACTCCTACGCATTCAATATAGAGTGTCAGAATTGGTTTAGTGGTAAGCGTGTCGTACCATATTCATCATACGAGAACGTAGCATTAGCTTTGGATTCTCTATATGAATCTTTTATCGTAGGTTATAATTCTCAGACATGTGAAAATATTGAGTATTCTTGCGATGATGACAACCATAAATATGACAGAGTATTTTTCAAAAAAAGTGTCTTAGAAAAATATCGTTCAGACAATGAAAGTAAAATTGAAGAATATAATGTCTCTTCTACCTACTTCTCTATAAAATGTGATACTTGCAACGATGAATATGTATGGACTCATCTCAAAGACCTTCGTTGTATGAACTATGCAGAACAACAGCATTGGAAATCTTATAATATACAACCGATTGATAACGGCGAAAGTGTGTATTACAAAGAATGTATTGAGGGACAAAACTGGAATCCACCCCAAACATTACCAGACTATATCTTCAGGGACTTAATGTATAAACTTCACCAATTTTGGACGGAGAAATACGGCTGGCCTTTATTCAAAGAACTTCAAGGAGTACAGGCAAATTATCCATATCAGTTATTTGCCCTGACAACTAATACCATATCCCCATTAAAGAATTTTATTACGAAATTCAACCTGGTTTTAACAGAGGCAATCAATGTTAGTGCCATTAAAAATAGTGGATGTGAAAAACCGGATAAACCAGGTTCTATTAATTGGTTGGAATCGTATTTCAAACTATTCCCTTATGACTCAGCGAACTTAATTTCTTGTCTTCGCAACCTTAACACGCTTAGATCTAAAATGACTGATGCTCATATTGACTCTATCAGGTTTGATTCTATTACTATACAATCACTATGTGGGTTTGGCATTGGAGTAGAGAATTTATCTTGGTCAACACTTGACAAGAAATTACTTTCGCGGAACATATTCAAACACTTTAACACAGCATTGACGACACTTATACATTCGTTACAGAACAATGAATAGAGAGTTACGGCTTAACCGCCGCACTTTCGTGAATCATGCCGAGGTCTCGCCCATAGGGCATCAATCGCTAACGTCACCATATAGAGATTACAATTGTATTTGATAAGACTTGCCTTGTCAGGTATCTCCTTTGCAAAGCAAGTATTTATATAACATTGGAGCTCAAACTAAACACCCTTAGCTCTCTTTTGGGGTAAAGAGCCTAATCCCACTTTCTGCGTAGCGTCCTAATTCGTGAGCTGGTCTGCGCAACCATTTGAGCCGCCAAGCGAGACGTATGTGTTGGCATTGTACGACAAGTGGTCAACGAATGAATGGAAATAGCTGAGAGTATCTTCTGTATAAACGACACCCTTTGTCGCAAACAGTTTTGTCCAGTTGGAAATGTATTCTCAGCGGAAGTCCGTATAACCGTCCTGTGATATTATAGCAAGGAGTTTGTCAACTGATGCGGACATATCAGTAAGTGGAGGTTGTGCTTTATAGCGGTAGCTATTATACCGTAATATATGGAGTTAACAAAGACAATGATATTGGCCAAAATTATCTAACACGCTCTCCATACTTCATATGAGGCAATATACAACCACTCCCAATCCTACCGTATAAACGAACAAGAATATCACCAAGGCTTTCGTCCAGAAGTCAGAGAACCATACGCCTTCATTCCTTCTGAAGATTTCACATATTGGACTCATGTTCTGTTAACATCATTGCCTGTTTGGTACGGTGATTCTCCAATACTTTTTCCCCATGATTCGTTTTTACGTTGATCCTTAATAGGAAGTTAGATACGAAAAAAGGCTCTATTTCGTTAGAAATGAGCCTTTTATTCGTGGACCAGCCAGGGCTTGAACCTGGGACCTCCAGATTATGAGTCTGTTGCTCTAACCAACTGAGCTACAAGTCCGACATTTCAGAAGAATTTGTTTGGAAATGCGTTGCAAAAGTAATGGTTTGAGTTGAAATCTGCAATATTTGGCTAGAAAAAAATGATAAAAAAAACTAATGGAACAGATGCTTGCGATATATGTTGTATTTTTGCCGTCATTAATAATTAATTATCAGACATATGTCACACAACACACAAGATTCTCGTTTTAAAGGGTTAACCGACCAGGAAGTTCTTCAAAATCGTCAAAAATATGGGATGAACCTGCTGACTCCTCCCAAACGTCCGTCAATCTGGAAACTATATCTGGAGAAGTTTCAGGATCCGGTTATCAAAGTGCTGCTCGTTGCGGCAGCTTTTTCTCTGTTGATTTCAATCATTGAGAGTGAATATGCAGAGACAATCGGTATATTCTTTGCTATTTTCTTAGCAACCGGTATCGGATTCTATTTTGAATATGATGCCAATAAAAAGTTTGATCTGCTGAACGCCGTGGGGGAGGAAACTCCGGTAATGGTGATTCGAAATGGAAAGGTGCATGAGATTCCTAAGAAAGATATTGTAGTAGGGGATGTGGTGATATTGAATACCGGTGATGAGATTCCGGCAGACGGGGTATTGCTGGAAGCGGTATCATTGCAAGTAAATGAATCAAGCCTGACCGGGGAATTGATGGTGAACAAAACAACGGATGAGGCTCATTTTGATGAAGAAGCTACTTACCCGTCCAATTCCGTAATGCGTGGAACGACAGTAACGGATGGTCACGGAGTGATGTGCGTAGAAAGAGTAGGAGATGCTACTGAAATTGGTAAGGTGGCTCGGCAGGCTACAGAACAGAGCCAGGAACAGACTCCACTAAATTTACAGTTGACTAAATTGGCCAATCTGATAGGAAAGGTGGGTTTTACAATTGCTACACTGACCTTTGTTATCTTTACGGCGAAAGATTTATATGCATATTTAAGCGTGACGGCGGTGACCGACTGGCATCAGTGGCTTGAAATAGCACGTATCGTGTTGAAGTATTTTATGATGGCTGTCACCTTGATTGTGGTAGCGGTACCGGAAGGATTGCCTATGAGTGTGACCTTGAGTTTGGCATTGAATATGCGTCGTATGCTGAAAACGAACAACTTGGTTCGTAAGATGCATGCATGCGAAACAATGGGAGCCATTACGGTGATTTGTACGGATAAGACAGGTACACTGACACAGAACCTGATGCAGGTGTATGATGCCAAGTTGGATGAATCTCAGAAGAACCTGATAGCAGAGGGTATAGCAACTAACTCTACTGCTTTCCTGGAAGAGAAAGAGGGAGAAGGTAAGCCGTCCGGAGTAGGAAACCCCACGGAAGTGGCTCTCTTGCTTTGGTTGAATGAGCAGGGAATGGATTACATCTCATTGAGAAATCAGGCGAAAACGGTAAATCAGCTGACGTTCTCTACGGAAAGAAAATACATGGCTACGCTGGTCGACTCTTCTGTCTTGAACGCACGTGTGCTTTATGTGAAAGGTGCTCCTGAGATTGTGATGGGAAAATGTAATTTGGAAGAAAGCCGGATTAAGCAATATAATGAGCAGCTTTTGGCTTACCAGAATCAGGCTATGCGTACATTGGGAGTGGCGTATAAGGTAATCCCTGAAAATAGCAGTACGGATTGTGCGGAACTGGTGAAGGAAGGCGGATTGACATTCATGGGTATCTTTGCCATCAGTGACCCGATTCGTCCGGATGTGCCTGATGCGGTGAAGAAATGTCAGTCGGCTGGTATCCGTGTGAAGATTGTAACAGGAGATACTCCGGGAACAGCAACTGAAATCGCACGACAAATCGGGCTGTGGACATCGGAAGATACGGAACGGAACCGCATTACCGGAGTGGAGTTTGCTGCCTTGAGCGATGAAGAAGCTTTGGAAAGAGTGGTCGATTTGAAGGTGATGAGCCGTGCACGTCCGATGGATAAGCAACGTCTGGTACAGTTGCTCCAGCAAAAAGGTGAAGTGGTAGCAGTGACTGGTGACGGAACAAATGACGCACCGGCATTGAATCATGCGCAGGTGGGTTTGTCAATGGGAACAGGTACTTCTGTAGCGAAAGAGGCCAGTGACATTACACTGCTGGATGACTCTTTCCACAGTATTGCTACTGCGGTGATGTGGGGGCGTTCGTTGTATAAGAACATCCAGCGCTTTATCGTATTTCAGCTGACCATTAATGTGGTAGCTTTGCTGAGCGTGTTGCTGGGTGCCTTTTTAGGTACGGAACTTCCGTTAACGGTTACTCAAATGCTGTGGGTGAACCTGATTATGGATACGTTTGCAGCGATGGCGTTGGCGTCTATTGCACCGAGCATGGATGTAATGAATGAAAAACCTCGCAAGCGTACTGATTTTATCATATCTCCTGCCATGCGGAACAATATATTCGGTGTGGGTGCTGGATTCTTGATTGTGCTGATGGGGCTGCTGGCTTGCTTCAAGAATATGCCTGGTGGCATGGATGTGCATCATCTGACTGTCTTCTTTACGATTTTTGTCATGTTGCAGTTCTGGAACCTGTTTAATGCCAGCGTATTTGGTACGAATCATTCTATCTTTAAAGATGCCGGTCATGCGATGGGTATGTTAGGAGTGGCATTGATTATTCTGGTTGGCCAGTTCATTATTGTTACTTTTGGAGGCAAGGTCTTCCGTACGGAGCCTTTGCCTGCGCTGGAATGGATTTATATCATTGCCGGTACGTCTTTGGTACTTTGGATTGGTGAGATTTGGCGAGGAGTTAAACGGATGATGAAAAAATGAACCGGATTAAAAATATTATATTTGATTTAGGCGGTGTGCTCCTTGACTTGGATGTACACCGTTGTTTAGAGCGTTTGGAGAATATCGGACTGCATGAAGTGCGTCAGTGGATGACCGGAACGAATGAAAAAGGTTTCTTTAAAGAATATGAGTGTGGCACATTGACCACGGAGCAGTTCCGGGACCGGATTCGCGAAGAGGTGGGTCGTGAACTTCCGGACGAGGAGATTGACCGGATATGGAACAGCATGTTAAAGGAAATTCCGGATTATAAGTTTGAATTATTGCTTAAGCTAAAGGAAAACTATAATTTATATTTGCTGAGCAATTCGAATGACTTGCATTGGAAAGAGTGTGCAGGTAAGTTTACTTATAAAGGTATGCCGATGCTTGATTGCTTTACGCAGGTATTTCTTTCGTATCGGATGCATCTGGCAAAACCCGATGTGGAAATTTTTCAGACTGTGCTGAAAGAGGCAGGACTTAAAGCCGATGAAGTCTTGTTTATAGATGATTCTGAAGAGAATTGTCAGGCAGCTGCTAAGTTGGGAATCGGTGTGTGTCATTATGTACCAGGAGATAATCTGGAGGTACAGCTTCAAAAATTTATAGTGTAAGCAAATGAAAATAGTTACTGGCTCTACGGCCGCAAATCTTCCTGCATGTGTGGCAACCATAGGTTGTTTTGACGGTGTACATAGAGGACATCAGTACCTGATAGAGCAGGTGCATAATATTGCGAAGGCGGGAGGATTTGCTTCTTGCCTGATAACTTTTACTTCTCATCCTCGGCAGGTACTGGATACGGATTATCGTCCCCGGCTGCTGACATGCTTGTCTCAGAAAATAGAATGTTTTGAACATTCTCCTATTGAATATTGTGTGCTACTTCCTTTTACGAAGGAACTGTCGTTGCTTTCTGCCCGTGAATTTATGAGGATTCTGCATGAGGTGTATAATGTGCAAGCCCTTTTTGTAGGATATGATCATCATTTTGGACATAATCAGGGGGAGGGGTTTGAGGAATACTGCCAATATGGAAAAGAATTAGGCATGCGTGTGATGCAGTCAAGAGCTTTGGTAGAGGATGGTACTTCTATTAGTTCTACGTTGATTCGTTCATGTCTGCTTGCAGGAGATATAAAGAACGCGAATGCTTATCTGGGTTACAGCTACTATTTAAGCGGAAGAGTGGTTGACGGTAAGAAGGTGGGGCGTACTTTGGGATTTCCTACAGCCAATATCCAGCCATTGTGTGCTGAAAAGCTTCTGCCGGCAACAGGAGTGTATGCGGTTTATGTATATGTAGGGAAAGAATGCTACGCTGGAATGTTGAACATAGGAAGTTGCCCTACCGTGAACGAGAATGAACAGTCTGTGAGTGTGGAAGTCCATATATTGAATTTCCAGGGAGATATTTATCAGGAACTGATAAAAATTGAGTTTGTGAAGTATCTGCGCCCGGAAGTGAAATTTGAAAGTATGGAAAAGCTTACATGGCAGTTGCGGCAGGATAAAGAGGTGGTGAAAAATCTTTTGCACCAAAAGGGATAAAGTTTTGGGCAGCATCTGATTTGTCTGTATCTTTGCAGCAAATTAGATAATTGAATTGAATGAAAACATTTGAAGAACTTGGCGTTTCACCGGAAATACGCAAGGCAATTGAGGAATTAGGGTATGAAAATCCTATGCCCGTGCAAGAAGAAGTAATACCGTATTTGTTGGGAAACGGCAATGATGTAGTGGCTCTGGCACAAACCGGAACCGGAAAAACAGCCGCATTTGGTCTGCCGCTGATTCAGAAAATTGATGTAAAAAATTGTGTACCACAGGCGTTGGTACTTTGTCCGACACGTGAACTTTGCCTGCAAATAGCAGGTGACCTGACTGACTATTCGAAGTATATCACCGATTTAAAGATTCTTCCTGTGTATGGAGGCTCTTCCATAGATAGTCAGATTCGTAGCTTGAAGAGGGGAGTGCATATTATCGTAGCTACTCCCGGCCGCTTGATTGACTTGATGGAACGCAAGGTGGCTCAATTGGCTACAATCCGCGACGTGGTTATGGATGAAGCGGATGAGATGCTGAATATGGGTTTTACGGATAGTATCAATGCGATTCTTGAAAATATACCTCAAGACCGGAATACTTTGATGTTCTCTGCGACGATGAGTCCGGAAATTGCCCGTATTGCGAAGACTTATTTGCATGAGGCAAAAGAGATCACTATCGGTACCAAGAATGAAGGAAGTAAGAACGTTAATCATGTGGCTTATATAGTACACGCAAAAGATAAATATCTGGCATTGAAACGTGTCGTTGATTTTTATCCTCAGATTTATGGTATCGTTTTTTGCCGTACGCGTAAGGAAACCCAGGAAATAGCCGATAAGCTTATACAGGATGGATATAATGCAGACTCGCTGCATGGCGAGTTGAGCCAGGCACAGCGTGACTTGGTGATGCAGAAGTTTCGTCAACGTCACTTGCAGTTATTGGTTGCAACGGATGTGGCTGCGAGAGGACTGGATGTGAATGACCTGACGCACGTAATTAACTACGGATTGCCGGATGATACTGAAAGTTATACGCATCGAAGCGGCCGTACGGGGCGTGCTGGAAAGACGGGAATTTCCATTGCAATTATCAATTTGCGGGAGAAGGGCCGTATGAAGGAGATTGAGCACATCATCAAAAAGAAGTTTGAAGTTAGTGTGCTCCCATCAGGACAGGAAATTTGTCAGCAGCAGTTGATAAAGGTGATTGATGATATAGAGAAGGTGAAAGTAAATGAAGAGGAGATAGAGACCTTCTTGCCTGGCATTTACCGAAAACTTGATTGGCTGGATAAGGAAGATTTGATTAAGCGCGTGGTTTCATTGGAGTTTAATCGTTTCCTGGATTATTATAAAAATGCTCCTGAAATTGAGCAGCCTAAGGCTAATGAAAAGAAATCTGAGGCAAAGGAATCTCGTAAGGGAGATAAAGAGAAGGTGGGCCGTAAGGCGGAAAAAGGTTATACGCGTTTGTTCTTGAATTTAGGAAAAACAGACGGTTTTTATACTAATCAGATTATAGACCTGGTAAACCGTAATCTGAGAAAGGAGCGTATTCAGATTGGCCGTATTGACTTGATGCAGAATTTCTCGTTTTTTGAAGTGATTCAAGAACAGGCTCCACAAGTGCTAAAGGCTTTGAACAAAGTCGTATTAGGCGGGGGACGTAAAGTCTGTGTGGAGATTGCCGGTGAGAATACCGGAAAAAGTGATAAGAGCGGAAAGAAAAAGAAAGTGGCGACTGAAAAGAAAGCTGATAAACCTTCAAAGGTAGAGAAAGTGAAAAAGCCGAGCCGGGAGGAAAGAGGATATACGAGTCCTCGCGGTCCTAAAAAGAAAGATGACTGGAAGCAGTTCTTTCAGCAGGATAATCAACCGCTTCGAGGAGAAGAACCAGACTTCTCAGAAGAAGGTTGGGCTAAACGCAGCAAACGTAAAAAATAAATAAAAAGCCGGAAGGAAGCTCCCTTCCGGCTTTTTATTTATTTGAAGATACCTTCTGTTGTCATTTGTATACGTTTGATACTTCCGTCTTTCTGGTAAAAAAGCGGGTCAATACAGATGGATCTTCTGAATCCGCAGCCATCAGTATTTATGCTTCCGTTATGGTAGATGAAGTAGGATTTTCCTTTAAAATCGATGATGGCCTGATGGTTGGTATTGGAGTTTCCGGCTATTTCATTGAGGATACCTTTATAGATCCAGGGCCCATTGATGTTCTTGCTCATGGCATAGCATATTTTTTCTGGGAATTCTGAAGCGAAAGACAGGTAGTACCAGTCTCCATGTTTGTGAACCCAAGGTGCTTCTGTGTATCTGGGAAGGTTGATGGGATGGATGGGGCCGTCCAGTTCTGTCATATTATCTTTTAGTTTTGCATAGTAACATTGTGTGTTTCCCCAGAAAAGATAAGCTTGACCGTCATCGTCGATAAAGACCGTCGGGTCTATATCATCCCATGCAATGGAAGTGTATTGGGTCGTCATGTCATTGGTAATCAGTGCACTGCCGCGTGCATCTTTAAAAGGTCCTATGGGGGAGTCGGATACGGCAACTCCAATTGACTTCCCGGGAATAGTGGCATGTTCGACGGTGACATACCAGTAGAATTTCCCGTTACGTTCAATTACCTGACTGGCCCACGCTTCTCCTTTTGCCCACTTGAAATCGGTGGCTTTCAGCTTATAGGTATGTTCGGTGAAGGTTTTCATGTCTTTGGTAGAGAAAATGCACCATTCGTTCATCAGATAATATTGCTGAGGTGCGGGACATTCGTCGTGGCCGGCATAAATATATACTGTGCCGTCGTGGACTAATGCGGCTGGGTCGCCCAGATATTTATAGGAAACCACCGGGTTTTGAGTCGCTACAAATGTAGTATCTTTTTGTGCGGCTTGTAGGATAGATGAATGTGTGGTAAAAATGGTGAGAGCAATAACCCCCAGGTTAATGAATGGATTTTTCATGATATATTAAATTTGAAAATGATTTTGATGCAAAGATAGCTGTCGTATGAGTCGGGAGGGTGGACAAAAGGTTTTTTGGATTGGATTATGGGTATGTGGGTTAGAAAAAGAATTGGATTTATTAGTTTACTCCAACTTTTTTCCTACATTTGCCGTATAAATTCATTAAACAGTTTAATCATTATGGAAAACGAAAACAAAAATCAGCTTCAGATAGAATTAAAAGAAGAAGTGGCACAGGGAACTTATGCAAATCTTGCAATTATTACTCATTCAAGCTCTGAATTTATTCTTGACTTTGTACGTGTAATGCCGGGTTTGCCGAAAGCAGGTGTTCAATCTCGTATTGTAATGACTCCGGAACATGCAAAGCGTCTGATGTTTGCATTGCAGGACAATGTGACTAAGTATGAGCAGAATTTTGGTCAGATTCGGATGCCGGAACAGCAGGCACAAGGCGGAAAAACTTTCGTTCCACCGTTGAGTGATTTCAAAGGAGAGGCTTAAAAAAATATAAATAGAGGACTCAAGAGGCTCATTTCCCGTTTTTTTCGGGGAATGAGCTTTTTTCTTTTTAAAAACAGTTTGTCTATTAAAAAGTTATTTGTAATTTTGCAGCCCGAAATGTAGTATTTCGACAAGGATTGTAGAAACAATAAGAAACAAATATATAACAATTAAAAATCAAACAAAATGCCTACTATTCAACAGTTAGTAAGAAAAGGAAGAACGGTTTTGGTTGATAAGAGTAAATCACCGGCATTGGATTCATGTCCTCAGAGACGTGGCGTTTGCGTACGTGTTTACACTACAACTCCGAAAAAACCGAACTCAGCAATGCGTAAAGTTGCTCGTGTGCGTCTGACAAACTCTAAGGAAGTGAACTCTTACATTCCGGGAGAAGGACATAACTTGCAGGAACACTCAATCGTTTTGGTTCGTGGTGGTCGTGTGAAAGACCTTCCGGGTGTACGTTATCACATCGTTCGTGGTACACTGGATACAGCAGGTGTAGCAGGCCGTACACAGAGACGTTCTAAATATGGCGCTAAGCGTCCGAAACCAGGACAAGCAGCTCCGGCAGGAAAAGGTAAGAAATAATCCTCGCTGAGTACAATCCTTATTAAGAAAAAACTTTTATAAATTCGTTTTGGTTTGTTGGAAAAGCTTTAAGGTTGAGTAAATGCTTCGGAGGAAGCGTTGAAGTAGACAGAGATGCAGCCCCAAACTAAACATTATTATCAAACAAAATGAGAAAAGCAAAACCAAAAAAACGTGTGATCCTTCCGGATCCAGTATTTAATGATCAGAAGGTTTCTAAATTCGTAAACCATCTGATGTATGATGGAAAGAAGAACACTTCTTACGAAATCTTCTACAATGCACTGAAAACAGTTGAAACTAAGCTTCCGGGTGAAGAAACTTCAGCATTGGAGGTTTGGAAAAAAGCTCTTGATAACGTAACTCCTCAGTTGGAAGTAAAATCTCGCCGTATCGGTGGTGCTACTTTCCAGGTTCCTACCGAAATTCGTCCGGATCGTAAGGAGTCAATCTCTATGAAGAATCTGATTGCTTTTGCCCGTAAACGTGGTGGAAAGTCAATGGCTGATAAATTGGCTGCAGAAATCCTTGATGCATACAACGAACAGGGTGGTGCTTTCAAACGTAAGGAAGATATGCACCGTATGGCTGAAGCTAACCGTGCTTTCGCTCACTTCAGATTTTAATCTAGTTAATAACTTTAAGACGAATTAAAATGGCTAAACATGATTTGCATTTGACCCGTAACATCGGAATCATGGCGCACATCGATGCTGGTAAGACAACTACTTCTGAACGTATCTTGTTTTACACAGGTTTGACTCATAAGATTGGTGAGGTGCACGATGGTGCTGCTACCATGGACTGGATGGAACAGGAGCAGGAACGTGGTATTACTATTACTTCAGCTGCTACAACTACTTATTGGAAGTATGCTGGTAACAAGTATAAAATCAACTTGATTGACACTCCGGGACACGTGGACTTTACTGCAGAAGTAGAGCGTTCACTCCGTGTATTGGATGGTGCTGTGGCTACTTATTGTGCTGTAGGTGGTGTTGAACCTCAGTCAGAAACAGTATGGCGTCAGGCTGATAAATACAATGTTCCTCGTATCGGTTATGTTAACAAGATGGACCGTTCTGGAGCTGACTTCTTCGAAGTTGTTCGTCAGATGAAGGATGTATTGGGTGCTAATCCATGTCCGGTTGTAATTCCTATCGGTGCAGAAGAATCTTTCAAAGGTGTAGTTGACCTGATTAAGATGAAAGCTATCTTGTGGCACGATGAAACAATGGGTGCTGACTATGATGTAGAAGAAATCCCTGCAAACTTGGTAGACGAAGCTCAGGAATGGAGAGATAAGATGCTCGAAAAAGTAGCTGAGTTCGACGAAGCTTTGATGGAGAAATATTTCGATGATCCTTCTACAATTACAGAGGAAGAAGTAATGCGTGCTTTGCGTGCAGGAACTTTGAAGATGGAAATCGTTCCGATGTTGTGTGGATCTTCATTCAAGAACAAAGGTGTACAGACATTGCTTGATTATGTATGTGCATTCTTGCCTTCTCCGTTGGATACTCCGAACATCGTTGGTACTAACCCGAACACAGGTGCTGAAGAAGACCGTAAACCGGATGAAGATGAAAAGACTTCAGCTTTGGCATTTAAGATCGCTACTGACCCGTATGTAGGTCGTTTGACTTTCTTCCGTGTGTACTCAGGTAAAGTAGAAGCTGGTTCATATATTTACAACTCTCGTTCAGGAAAGAAGGAACGTGTATCTCGTTTGTTCCAAATGCACTCAAACAAGCAGAATCCTGTGGAAGTAATCAGCGCTGGTGATATTGGTGCTGGTGTAGGTTTCAAGGATATTCGCACTGGTGATACTCTTTGCGATGAAACTGCTCCGATCGTTCTTGAATCAATGGACTTCCCAGAACCGGTTATCGGTATCGCAGTAGAGCCTAAGACTCAGAAAGACCTTGATAAGTTGTCTAACGGTTTGGCTAAGTTGGCTGAAGAAGACCCGACATTTACTGTGAAGACTGACGAACAGACTGGACAGACAGTTATCTCTGGTATGGGTGAGCTTCACTTGGATATCATTATCGACCGTCTGAAACGTGAGTTCAAGGTTGAATGTAATCAGGGTCGTCCTCAGGTTAGCTACAAGGAAGCAATTACTAAGACTGTTGAATTGCGTGAAGTTTACAAGAAACAGTCTGGTGGTCGTGGTAAGTTTGCTGACATCATTGTTTCTGTAGGTCCGGTTGATGAAGATTTCAAACAGGGTGGTCTGCAGTTCATCGATGAAGTGAAGGGTGGTAACGTTCCTAAGGAATTCATTCCTTCAGTTCAGAAAGGTTTCTTGACTGCAATGAAGAACGGTGTATTGGCTGGTTATCCGCTTGATTCTTTGAAGGTCGTTTTGAAGGATGGTTCATTCCACCCGGTTGACTCTGACCAGTTGTCTTTCGAAATCTGTGCTATCCAGGCATACAAGAATGCTTGTGTGAAGGCAGGTCCGGTTCTGATGGAGCCGATCATGAAGCTGGAAGTTGTAACTCCGGAAGAAAACATGGGTGATGTAATCGGTGACTTGAACAGACGTCGTGGTCAGGTAGAAGGTATGGAAACAAGCCGTTCTGGTGCTCGTATCGTAAAAGCAATGGTTCCATTGGCTGAAATGTTCGGTTATGTAACTGCTTTGCGTACTATCACTTCAGGTCGTGCAACTTCTTCAATGACTTACGATCATCACGCTCAGGTTTCTAGCTCAATCGCTAAGACTGTACTGGAAGAAGTTAAAGGTCGCGTAGACTTGGTATAAAAAGAAATAGGATGGAAGTTGATGAGGACTAGCGAATGACTCTTAGTCCTCAAGCTTCCTTCCCAATATAAACAATTAATAATTTAATAAACAAATGAGTCAGAAAATCAGAATTAAACTGAAATCTTACGATCACAACTTGGTAGACAAGTCAGCAGAAAAGATTGTAAGAACTGTGAAGGCTACAGGTGCTATTGTAAGCGGTCCTATTCCATTGCCTACACACAAACGTATTTTTACTGTAAACCGTTCGACTTTCGTTAACAAGAAGTCACGTGAACAGTTTGAATTGTCTTCTTACAAGAGACTGATTGACATCTACAGCTCAACTGCTAAGACAGTAGACGCTTTGATGAAATTGGAATTACCGAGTGGGGTAGAAGTAGAAATTAAAGTTTAATCAATTAAAAATTAACTGAAATGCCAGGATTATTAGGAAAGAAAATCGGAATGACATCCGTTTTCAGTGCTGATGGTAAGAATGTACCATGCACTGTTATCGAAGCTGGTCCTTGTGTAGTTACTCAGATTAAGAGTGTAGAAAAAGATGGCTATGCAGCTGTTCAGGTAGGTTTCCAGGACAAGAAGGAAAAGCACACTACTAAACCGTTGATGGGTCACTTTAAGAAAGCTGGAGTAACTCCAAAGAGACACTTGGCCGAGTTCAAAGATTTCTCAGAAGAATTGAATTTAGGTGACACTATCACTGTAGAATTGTTCAATGACACTGCTTATGTAGATGTTATTGGTACTTCTAAGGGAAAAGGTTTCCAGGGTGTTGTAAAACGTCATGGATTTGGTGGTGTAGGCCAGACTACTCACGGTCAGCACAACCGTGCCCGCAAACCGGGTTCTATCGGTGCTTGTTCTTACCCTGCTAAAGTATTCAAAGGAATGCGCATGGGCGGACAAATGGGTGGTGACAGAGTAACTACTCACAACTTACAGGTATTAAAAGTGATTCCTGAACACAACTTGCTGTTGATCAAAGGTTCTGTTCCGGGTTGCAAAGGTTCAATCGTAATAATTGAGAAATAATGGAAGTTAACGTATTAAATATTAAGGGTGAAGATACCGGCAAAAAGGTTGCTTTGAACGAAGCTATCTTCGGAATCACTCCAAATGATCACGCTATCTATCTGGATGTGAAGCAGTATATGGCTAATCAGCGCCAGGGTACTCACAAGTCTAAGGAAAGAAGCGAAATCAGTGGTTCTACTCGTAAATTAGGTCGTCAGAAAGGTGGCGGCGGTGCACGTCGTGGTGATATCAACTCTCCAGTATTGGTGGGTGGTGCTCGCGTTTTTGGTCCTAAACCTCGCGATTATTGGTTCAAACTGAACAAGAAAGTGAAAGTTTTGGCTCGTAAATCTGCATTGGCATACAAGGCACAGACTAACAACATCGTAGTAGTAGAAGACTTCACTTTCGAAGCTCCTAAGACTAAAGAATTTGTAAATGTTGTGAATAATCTCAAAGTGGCTGGTAAAAAGCTACTTATGGTTTTGCCGGAAGCAAATAAAAACGTATATTTGTCTGCTCGTAACTTAGAGCGTACAAATCTTGCAATTGCTTCTGCGCTGAATACATACTCTGTATTGAACGCAGAAACTCTTGTTGTGACAGAAAGTGCTTTGAAAGCTATCGAGGAAACCTTAGTGAAATAATTAAAGGAGGCTGAAGTAATATGGGAATGATTATTAAACCGTTGGTTACAGAAAAAATGACGGCAATATCTGAAAAGTTCAACCGCTTTGGATTTATTGTTCGTCCTGAAGCTAACAAATTAGAAATTAAGCGTGAAATCGAAGCTATGTATAATGTGACTGTAGTAGACGTAAACACAATTCGCTACGCAGGAAAGAATAAGAGCCGTTATACTAAGTCTGGTCTTATCAATGGACGTACAAATGCTTACAAGAAAGCTATCGTTACATTGAAAGAAGGTGATACTATTGATTTTTATAGCAATATTTAAATAAAAGATGGCAGTACGTAAATTTAAGCCCACAACACCGGGGCAGAGACACAAAATTATTGGTACTTTTGAAGAAATTACTGCATCGGTACCAGAAAAATCTCTTGTATATGGAAAGCGTTCTACTGGTGGTCGTAACCACGTAGGTAAGATGACAATGCGCTATATCGGCGGTGGTCACAAGAGAAAATTCCGTATTATTGATTTCAAGAGAAATAAAGACGGTGTTCCAGCAGTCGTTAAAACAATTGAGTATGATCCGAACCGTTCGGCTCGTATCGCTTTGTTGTTTTATGCTGATGGTGAAAAAAGATATATCATTGCTCCTAATGGATTGCAAGTAGGTAGCACTTTGATGTCTGGAGCGAATGCGGCGCCTGAGATTGGTAACGCACTTCCTCTTGAAAACATCCCCGTGGGTACTGTAATTCACAACATTGAATTGCGTCCGGGTCAGGGTGCTGCTTTGGTAAGATCGGCTGGTAACTTTGCTCAGTTGACATCTCGTGAAGGTAAATACTGTGTAATCAAATTGCCTTCAGGTGAAGTAAGACAAATCTTGAGTGCTTGTAAAGCTACTATCGGTAGTGTAGGTAACTCAGACCATGCATTGGAATCATCAGGTAAGGCTGGTCGTTCTCGCTGGTTGGGTCGTCGTCCTCACAACCGTGGTGTTGTTATGAACCCTGTTGATCACCCGATGGGTGGTGGTGAAGGACGTCAGTCAGGAGGTCACCCAAGATCACGTACAGGCTTGTATGCTAAGGGCTTGAAGACAAGAGCACCTAAGAAACAGTCTTCTAAGTATATTATTGAAAGAAGAAAGTAATAACAACTGATTAATTGAGTAATTTATGAGTCGTTCATTAAAAAAAGGTCCATATATTAATGTAAAACTGGAAAACAAGGTGCTGGCTATGAATGAAAGCGGCAAGAAATCAGTTGTTAAGACATGGGCTAGAGCTTCAATGATTTCGCCTGATTTCGTAGGGCATACAATTGCAGTTCACAACGGAAACAAATTTATTCCTGTTTACGTTACTGAAAACATGGTTGGTCATAAGTTGGGTGAATTTGCACCAACTCGTACTTTCCGTGGTCATGCTGGTAACAAGAAAAAATAATAACAGGACGCACATTTGAAATAATAAAGTAATAAATAATGGGAGCAAGAAAAAAAATATCGGCTGAAAAGAGAAAAGAAGCCCTTAAAACCATGTATTTTGCAAAATTGCAAAATGTGCCTACTTCTCCGCGTAAAATGCGTCTCGTGGCTGACATGATTCGTGGTATGGAGGTAAATAGAGCACTTGGTGTCTTGAAGTTTTCTTCTAAAGAAGCTTCTGCAAGAGTGGAAAAATTGTTACGCTCTGCTATTGCTAACTGGGAACAGAAAAACGAACGTAAAGCTGAAGACGGCGAATTGTTTGTAACTAAGATTTATGTTGACGGGGGAGCAACCTTGAAAAGAATGAGACCGGCTCCACAGGGTAGAGGTTACAGAATTCGTAAACGTTCAAACCATGTGACTTTGTTCGTTGATTCTAAGAATACTAATGATAAAAATTAAGAGTAGATGGGACAGAAAGTTAATCCGATAAGCAACCGTTTAGGAATTATCAGAGGATGGGATTCTAATTGGTACGGTGGCAAGAATTATGGTGACGCTTTGCTGGAAGACAGCAAAATTCGTAAATATCTGAATGCCAGACTTGCAAAAGCCAGCGTTTCAAGAATCGTTATTGAACGTACTCTGAAATTGGTGACAATTACTGTATGTACTGCTCGTCCGGGTATTATCATTGGTAAAGGTGGTCAGGAAGTTGACAAGCTGAAAGAAGAGTTGAAGAAGATCACCGATAAGGATATCCAGATTAATATCTTTGAAGTTAAGAGACCGGAACTTGATGCTGTGATTGTGGCTAACAACATCGCTCGTCAGGTAGAAGGTAAAATCGCTTACCGTCGCGCTATCAAGATGGCTATTGCCAATACAATGCGTATGGGAGCTGAAGGTATCAAAGTGCTGATCTCTGGTCGTTTGAATGGTGCTGAAATGGCTCGTTCAGAAATGTACAAGGAAGGACGTACTCCATTGCATACTTTCCGTGCAGATATCGACTACTGTCATGCTGAAGCTTTGACAAAAGTTGGTTTGCTGGGTATCAAGGTTTGGATTTGCCGTGGAGAAGTTTATGGAAAACGTGAGTTGGCTCCAAACTTCACTCAGAGCAAAGAAAACAACCGTGGAGGAAACGGTAACAATGGTGGAAAGAACTTCCGCAGAAAGAAAAATAACAATCGCTAACGATTTGAATTTTAGGAATTATGTTACAACCGAAAAAAACAAAATTCAGAAGACAGCAGAAAGGTAGCGCTAAAGGTAACGCCCAAAGAGGACATCAGTTGGCTTTTGGTTCTTTTGGCATCAAGTCTCTTCAGACTAAATGGATTACAGGTCGTCAGATAGAGGCAGCTCGTATTGCTGTAACAAGATATATGCAGCGTCAGGGTCAGATTTGGATTCGTATCTTCCCGGACAAACCTATTACTCGTAAGCCTGCCGATGTACGTATGGGTAAAGGTAAAGGTTCTCCAGAAGGTTTCGTAGCACCTGTAACTCCGGGTCGTATTTTGATCGAAGTAGAAGGTGTATCTTTCGATGTAGCAAAAGAAGCTCTGCGTCTTGCTGCACAGAAACTTCCTGTTACAACTAAGTTTATTGTTAGACGTGATTACGACGCAAGTCAAAATGCTTAATTGATATGAAGATTGCAGAAATTAGAGAAATAGCTACCAACGAATTGGCAGAAAGAATTCAGACTGAAGTTGCCAATTACAATCAAATGGTTTTAAATCATTCGATCTCTCCGCTGGAAAATCCTGCACAGATTAAGAAGTTACGCAGAACTATTGCGCGTATGAAAGCAGAATTGCGTCAGAGAGAACTTAACAAATAATAATGGTCCTCATGGAAGCTAGAAATTTAAGAAAAGAAAGAACTGGTGTTGTAGTTAGCAATAAAATGGATAAGACCATTACTGTTGCTGCTAAGTTTAAGGAAAAACACCCTATTTATGGTAAGTTCGTTTCTAAAACGAAAAAATACCATGCTCATGACGAAAAGAATGAATGCCAGATTGGCGATACTGTTCGCATCATGGAAACTCGTCCTTTGAGTAAAACTAAGAGATGGAGATTGATTGAAATTATTGAAAGAGCTAAGTAATTATGATACAAGCAGAATCCAGACTTACAGTATGTGACAACAGTGGTGCGAAAGAAGCTCTTTGTATCCGCGTATTAGGCGGTACAAAGAGACGTTACGCCTCTGTTGGGGATGTTATTGTAGTTTCAATAAAGAGTGTTATCCCCTCAAGTGATATTAAAAAAGGTGCAGTATCTAAGGCCTTGATTGTACGTACAAAGAAAGAAATCCGTCGTGCTGACGGCTCTTACATTCGTTTTGATGACAATGCTTGCGTATTGCTGAATAACGCAGGTGAAATTAGAGGAAGTCGTATTTTTGGCCCGGTTGCGAGAGAATTGCGTAACGCGAACATGAAAGTGGTTTCACTTGCACCTGAAGTACTTTAATTTTGTAAAAGATTTAAGTAATGAGTAAATTACATATTAAAAAAGGCGATACAGTTTACGTAAACTCTGGTGAAGATAAGGGTAAAACTGGCCGCGTATTGAAGGTTCTTGTTAAAGAAGGACGTGCACTGGTAGAAGGTATCAATATGGTATCTAAGAGTACCAAACCTAACGCAAAGAATCCTCAGGGGGGTATTGTGAAGCAGGAAGCTCCTATTCACATCTCTAACCTGAATCCTGTAGACCCGAAAACAGGAAAACCGACTCGTGTAGGTAGAAGAGAAAGTTCTGATGGAAGAACATTTGTTCGTTATGCTAAAAAATCAGGAGAGGAGATTAAATAATGAGTAATACTGCTAGCCTTAAGAAAGAATATGCAGAGCGCATTGCTCCTGCTTTGAAGAATCAATTCCAGTATTCTTCATCAATGCAAATCCCTGTACTTAAGAAGATTGTTATCAATCAAGGCTTGGGTATGGCGGTAGCTGACAAGAAGATTATTGACGTAGCAATCAATGAATTGACTGCTATTACAGGACAGAAAGCTGTAGCTACTGTTTCTCGTAAGGATATCGCTAACTTTAAGTTGCGTAAAAAAATGCCTATCGGTGTGATGGTTACTTTGCGCCGTGAAAGAATGTATGAATTCCTTGAAAAACTGGTTCGCGTTGCATTGCCACGTATCCGTGACTTCAAAGGTATTGAAAGCAAATTCGACGGAAGAGGAAACTATACATTGGGTATCCAGGAACAGATTATCTTCCCTGAAATCAACATTGATAGCATCACCAAGATTTTGGGTATGAACATTACTTTCGTAACTTCTGCTCAGACTGACGAAGAAGGTTATGCTTTGTTGAAAGAATTCGGATTACCGTTTAAAAACGCTAAAAAAGATTGATAAGATATGGCAAAAGAATCAATGAAGGCTCGTGAAGTAAGAAGAGCTAAACTTGTTGCTAAATATGCTGAGAAGCGTGCTGCGTTGAAGAAGATTGTAAATTCTGGTGATCCTGTAGAAGCTTTTGAGGCTGCTCAGAAGTTGCAGGCTATCCCTAAGAACGCTAATCCTATTCGCTTACACAATCGTTGCAAACTGACTGGTCGTCCAAAAGGTTATATCCGTCAGTTCGGTATTTCACGTATTCAGTTCCGTGAAATGGCTTCAAACGGTTTGATTCCTGGCGTTAAGAAAGCAAGCTGGTAATTTATTTTTTTATTAAATATTGTCAGGGTAGTCCTGATTAATTTAACAATTAATTTTTATGACAGATCCAATCGCAGATTATCTCACTAGATTGAGAAATGCAATTAGTGCTAAGCACAGAGTGGTGGAAGTACCTGCTTCAAATTTGAAAAAGGAAATTACAAAAATCCTTTTTGATAAAGGTTACATCCTGAACTACAAGTTTGTTGAAGACGGTCCTCAGGGTACTATCAAAGTGGCTCTGAAGTATGATGCAGTTAACAAGGTTAACGCTATCAAGAAACTTGAAAGAGTATCTACTCCAGGTATGCGTAAGTATACTGGATACAAAGACATGCCGAGAGTTATTAATGGATTAGGTATTGCTATTATATCTACTTCCAAAGGTGTTATGACAGACAAAGAAGCTGCTGAACTGAAGATTGGTGGTGAAGTTCTTTGCTATGTATATTAATGTTAGGAGGATAAGCAATGTCAAGAATTGGTAAATTACCCATTAGTATCCCTGCTGGAGTAACAGTTACTCTGAAGGAAAATGTTGTGAACGTAAAAGGACCTAAAGGTGAGTTGAGTCAGTTTGTAAATCCTGCTATCATTGTAGAGGTTGCAGACGGACACGTGGTGTTGAAGGAAAACGAAGAAGCTATGCTTGATAACCTGAAACAGCGTCATGCATTCCATGGTTTGTATCGTGCATTGATCAACAACATGGTTGTAGGTGTTTCTGAAGGTTACAAGAAAGAATTGGAATTAGTCGGTGTAGGTTACCGTGCTTCTAATAACGGTAATATCATTGATTTCGCTTTGGGTTACACTCATAATATCTTTATGCAGTTGCCTCCTGAAATCAAGGTTGAAACTAAATCTGAAAGAAATAAGAACCCTCTTATCATATTGGAATCTTGTGACAAACAGCTGCTTGGTCAGGTTTGTTCAAAAATACGTTCTTTCCGTAAGCCTGAACCTTACAAAGGAAAAGGTATTAAGTTTGTTGGTGAAGAAATTCGTAGAAAGTCTGGTAAGTCAGCTGGCGCTAAATAATTCACATAAAATCGTACAATTATGACAACAAAAATAGAAAGACGTATTAAGATTAAATATAGAGTACGCAATAAGATTTCAGGTACTGCTGAACGTCCGCGTATGAGTGTGTTTAGAAGTAACAAGCAGATTTATGTTCAGGTTATCGACGATTTAAGTGGTAAGACACTGGTTGCTGCTTCATCTTTGGGCATGCAACCTATGCCTAAGAAAGAACAGGCTGCTAAAGTTGGTGAGCTGATTGCAAAGAAAGCTCAGGAAGCTGGTATTACGACTGTCGTATTCGACCGTAATGGTTACTTGTATCATGGGAGAGTAAAAGAAGTAGCTGATGCTGCTCGTAACGGTGGACTTAAATTTTAATGAATTATGGCAGTTAATAATAGAGTTAAGATCACTAACGATATAGAGTTAAAAGATAGATTGGTTGCAATCAACCGCGTTACTAAGGTTACAAAAGGTGGTAGAACTTTCAGCTTCTCTGCAATTGTAGTAGTAGGTAATGAAGATGGTATCATTGGCTGGGGACTTGGTAAAGCTGGTGAAGTAACAGCTGCAATCGCTAAAGGTGTAGAAGCTGCAAAGAAAAACCTGACTCGTGTTCCGGTATTGAAAGGAACTGTTCCTCACGAACAGTCTGCTAAATTTGGTGGAGCTGAAGTATTTATTAAGCCGGCTTCAACAGGTACTGGAGTAGTAGCAGGTGGTGCTATGCGTGCCGTACTGGAAAGTGTAGGTGTAACAGATGTTTTGGCTAAGTCTAAAGGATCTTCAAATCCTCACAACCTGGTTAAGGCTACTATCTTGGCTTTGAGCGAAATGAGAGATGCTCGCATGGTTGCTCAGAACAGAGGTGTAAGTTTAGATAAAGTATTTAGAGGATAAGGAGGAATCGTATGTCAACTATTAAGATTAAACAAGTAAAGAGTAGAATTGGTGCTCCGGCTGATCAGAAAAGAACTTTGGATGCACTTGGTCTCCGTAAATTGAATCGTGTGGTTGAACACGAAGAGACTCCTTCAATTCTGGGTATGATTGAAAAGGTAAAACACCTGGTAGCAATCGTTAAGTAATATATTGTTAACAATAAAGGATCTTACAATATGAATTTAAATAATTTACGTCCTGCAGAAGGTTCTGTCAAAACTAGAAAAAGAGTTGGTCGTGGTGCTGGTTCAGGTTTAGGCGGTACTTCTACAAGAGGACATAAAGGAGCAAAATCAAGATCTGGCTATTCAAAGAAGATTGGTTTTGAAGGTGGTCAGATGCCGCTTCAACGTCGTGTTCCGAAATTTGGTTTTAAGAATATTAACCGTGTTGAATACAAAGCTGTTAATCTTGACACTATTCAGAAATTGGCTGAAGCTAAGAATCTGTCTAAGGTAGGTATTAACGATTTGATTGAAGCTGGTTTCATCTCTTCTAACCAATTAGTGAAAGTTCTTGGTAACGGTAGTTTAACTACTAAGCTTGATGTAGAAGCAAATGCTTTCTCTAAGAGCGCAGTAGCTGCAATCGAAGCCGTTGGTGGTAATGCAGTAAAACTCTGATTCAATGATAAAATCTATTGAAACATTAAAGAATATATGGAATATTGAGGATCTGAGAAAACGGATCCTCATTACTATATTGTTTGTTGCAATTTATCGATTTGGTTCCTACGTCGTATTGCCAGGTATCAATCCGGATATGCTGTCTAAATTGCATGAACAGACGAGTGAAGGTCTTCTTGCCTTGTTGAATATGTTTTCTGGTGGTGCTTTTTCAAATGCTTCTATTTTTGCACTTGGAATTATGCCGTACATCTCTGCATCCATCGTGATTCAGCTGTTGGCTATTGCAGTACCTTATTTCCAGAAATTACAGCGTGAGGGTGAAAGCGGGCGTCGAAAGATTAATCAGTATACTCGTATCCTGACAATCATTATTTTGATTTTCCAAGCTCCATCTTATCTGATCAACTTGAAAATGCAAGCAGGGCCTGCCCTTAATGCTTCATTAGATTGGACTTTCTTTATTATAACTTCGACTATCATTCTGGCAGCAGGTAGTATGTTCGTTCTGTGGCTTGGTGAAAGAATCACAGACAAAGGTATCGGTAATGGTATCTCATTAATCATTATGGTGGGTATCATTGCTCGTCTTCCTCAGTCTTTCTCTGGTGAGTTTGTTTCCAGACTTGCTTCTCCGGGTGCAGGAGGTATCATCATGTTCTTGATTGAACTTGTTTGTTTGCTGGCTGTGATAGCTGCTGCTATTTTGTTGGTTCAGGGTGTGCGTAAGGTTCCTGTACAGTATGCAAAACGTATTGTAGGTAATAAACAATATGGTGGTGCAAGACAGTACATTCCTTTGAAGGTGAATGCTGCGAACGTAATGCCTATCATCTTTGCTCAGGCAATTATGTTCATTCCTATCACTATTGTAGGTTTCTCCAATATGGAGGATGCAAGCGGCATCACTCGCGCTTTGATTGACCATACAAGCTTCTGGTACAATTTTGTTTTTGCGGCATTGATTATACTTTTCACTTATTTCTATACTGCAATTACAATCAATACTAACCAGATGGCAGAAGATATGAAGAGAAATAACGGTTTTATTCCGGGAATAAAGCCGGGTAAGAACACTGCAGAATATTTGGATGTAATTATGTCTCGTATTACACTGCCGGGTTCTATATTCTTGGCTATTATTGCTATTCTGCCTGCTTTTGCCGGTCTTTTCGGAGTTCAAGCTGAATTTGCTCAGTTCTTCGGTGGTACATCTTTGCTGATTCTTGTAGGAGTAGTATTGGATACTCTTCAGCAGGTTGAAAGCCATTTGTTGATGCGTCATTATGACGGACTGTTGAGTTCGGGAAGAATTAAAGGACGTTCCGGTAATGTAGCTGCTTATTAAAAACTACTCGTCTCGAATGATATTTTTAAAGACAGATGATGAAATAGAGTTACTTCGTCAGAGTAATCTCCTTGTCGGGAGAACTCTGGCTGAAGTAGCTAAAATGATACAACCGGGAGTTACTACCAAGCAATTGGATAAGGTTGCAGAAGAATTTATTCGCGACCATGGGGCTATACCTACTTTTAAGGGTTTCCCTAATCCATACGGTTCTCCCTTTCCTGGTACACTATGTACATCGGTTAATGACCAGGTCGTTCATGGGATTCCCAATGATATTCCTTTGAAAGACGGTGATATTGTTTCTGTGGACTGTGGTACTTTCATGAATGGTTTTTGTGGTGATTCGGCTTATACGTTCTGTGTAGGTGAAGTTGATCCTGAAATCGTGAAATTGTTGAAGGTAACTAAAGAATCTCTTTATAAGGGAATTGAAAATGCAGTTCATGGAAAGCGGCTTGGTGATATAGGTTACTCGATTCAAGAATACTGTGAAGCACATTCTTATGGCGTGGTTCGTGAGTTTGTAGGTCATGGTATTGGGAAGGAAATGCATGAAGATCCTCCAGTTCCTAATTATGGTCGGCGTGGCACAGGAACTTTGTTAAAAAAAGGAATGTGTATTGCGATTGAGCCGATGATAACGATGGGCAATCGTCAAATTGTGATGGAGGAGGATAGATGGACTATCCGTACAAGAGACCGCAAATGTGCAGCACATTTTGAACATACGGTAGCTGTGGGAGTAGGAAAGGCTGATATATTATCGTCATTTGAATTTATAGAACAAGTTTTAGGAGATAAAGCAATTTAATATGGCAAAGCAATCCGCAATAGAACAAGATGGAGTTATCGTCGAAGCATTGTCTAATGCAATGTTTCGTGTAGAACTAGAAAACGGACATGAGATTACAGCTCATATTTCTGGTAAAATGAGAATGCATTACATTAAAATATTACCCGGAGATAAGGTAAGGGTCGAGATGTCGCCTTATGACTTATCTAAAGGAAGAATCGTTTTTAGATACAAATAAAAGAAAATATAAGATATGAAAGTAAGAGCATCATTAAAGAAACGTACGCCGGAATGCAAAATCGTTAGACGTAATGGCCGTTTGTATGTTATTAACAAGAAAAATCCTAAGTATAAACAACGTCAAGGATAATTTATTATTTTTGCAAAAAAAATAATTTAGTATATGGCTATAAGAATAGTTGGTGTAGATTTGCCTCAGAATAAAAGAGGTGAGATTGCGTTAACATACGTATATGGTATCGGACGCAGTAGTTCAGCAAAAATTTTGGATAAGGCAGGCGTAGATCGTGACCTGAAAGTAAAGGATTGGACTGATGATCAGGCTGCTAAGATCCGTGAAATCATTGGTGCTGAATACAAGGTTGAAGGTGATCTTCGTTCTGAAATCCAGTTGAACATTAAGCGATTAATGGATATTGGTTGCTACCGTGGTGTTCGTCACCGCTTGGGTCTGCCCGTTAGAGGTCAGAGCACAAAGAACAATGCTCGTACACGTAAGGGAAGAAAGAAAACAGTTGCAAATAAGAAAAAAGCTACTAAATAATTGTTAATATGGCAAAAAAAACAGTCGCAGCTAAAAAAAGAAATGTCAAGGTTGATGCTAATGGACAGTTGCATGTTCATTCTTCATTCAATAACATTATCGTTTCTTTGGCAAACAGCGAAGGCCAGATTATTGCATGGTCTTCTGCAGGTAAGATGGGATTTAGAGGTTCTAAGAAGAACACTCCTTATGCAGCTCAGATGGCTGCCCAGGATTGTGCAAAAGTGGCATACGATCTTGGCCTGAGAAAGGTAAAGGCTTATGTAAAGGGTCCTGGAAACGGACGTGAGTCTGCAATCAGAACTGTACATGGAGCTGGAATTGAAGTTACTGAAATTATCGATGTAACTCCATTGCCTCACAACGGTTGTCGTCCTCCTAAAAGAAGAAGAGTATAATAAAGATAACCTATTTAGATGTAACTTGATTTTGTTAAATAATGGATTGCAATTCCTTTCTGTAATCGCGGCTGCAACAAATTGAGTTCATGAATAACAATTAAATTAAGAAAGAAAATGGCTAGATATACTGGACCAAAAACTAGAATTGCACGTAAATTCGGTGAAGCAATCTTTGGAGCAGATAAAGTTTTGTCTAAGAAAAACTATCCTCCTGGACAACATGGTAACAACCGTCGCAGAAAAACTTCTGAATACGGTGTCATGTTGGCTGAAAAGCAGAAAGCTAAATATACTTACGGTGTGTTGGAGAAACAATTCCGTAACATGTTTGAGAAAGCAGCAAGTATGAACGGTATTACTGGTGAAATCTTGTTGCAGAGCCTTGAATGTCGTTTGGACAACGTAGTGTTCCGTTTGGGTATTGCACCGACTCGTGCTGCTGCTCGTCAGCTTGTAGGTCACAAGCACATTACTGTAGATGGTAAGGTTGTAAACATTCCTTCTTTCTCTGTAAAACCGGGTCAGTTGGTAGGTGTTCGTGAAAAATCTAAGTCTTTGGAAGTTGTTGCTAACTCTTTGGCTGGATTTAACCACAGCAAATATCCTTGGTTGGAATGGGATGAAAACTCTAAGACTGGTAAATTGTTGCATGTTCCAGAAAGAGCTGACATTCCTGAAAACATTAAAGAACACTTGATCGTTGAATTGTACTCTAAATAATAATTAATTTCATGGCGATATTAGCATTTCAAAAACCTGATAAAGTATTAATGTTGGAAGCGGATTCCAAATTCGGGAAATTCGAATTCCGTCCGCTTGAACCCGGTTTCGGTATTACCGTAGGTAATGCTTTACGCCGTATTCTTCTTTCTTCGTTGGAAGGTTATGCAATCAACACAATCCGTATTGAGGGTGTGGAACATGAATTTGCTACAATTCCGGGTGTGAAAGAAGATGTCACTAACATTATCTTGAATCTGAAGCAAGTTCGATTCAAGCGAGTAGTTGAGGAATTCGAAAATGAGAAGGTAAGCATTACCGTTGAGAATTCTACTGAATTTAAGGCAGGTGATATTGGTAAGTATTTGACCGGATTTGAAGTGTTAAATCCTGAATTGGTTATTTGCCATTTAGATTCAAAAGCAACTATGCAGATAGACATTACAATCAACAAAGGTCGTGGATATGTTCCGGCTGATGAAAACCGTGAATTCTGCACCGATGTGAATGTAATTCCTATCGATTCTATTTACACTCCGATTCGTAATGTGAAATATGCGGTAGAAAACTATCGTGTAGAACAGAAGACTGACTATGAAAAGTTGGTGTTGGAAATTACGACGGACGGTTCCATTCACCCGAAGGAAGCACTGAAAGAAGCTGCAAAAATTTTGATTCACCACTTCATGCTGTTCTCTGATGAAAAGATTACTCTTGAAACATCAGATGCAGAAGGAAATGAAGAATTCGATGAAGAAGTATTGCACATGCGTCAGTTGCTGAAGACCAAATTGGTTGATATGGACTTGTCAGTTCGTGCCTTGAATTGTTTGAAGGCTGCCGATGTAGAAACATTGGGTGACTTGGTTCAGTTCAATAAGACCGACCTGCTGAAGTTCCGTAACTTCGGTAAGAAATCGCTCACTGAGCTTGATGATTTGCTCGAGAGTCTGAATCTTTCGTTTGGAACAGATATTTCTAAGTATAAATTAGACAAAGAATAAACAATGAGACATAATAAAAAATTCAACCATTTAGGTCGTACTGCTTCTCATAGAAATGCAATGCTGTCAAACATGGCATGTTCTTTGATCAAGCACAAAAGAATCACTACGACTGTTGCGAAGGCTAAAGCTTTGAAGAAGTTCGTTGAGCCGCTAATTACAAGATCTAAAGATGACACTACCAACTCACGTCGTGTTGTATTTAGCAATCTTCAGGACAAATATGCTGTAACTGAACTGTTCAAAGAAATCTCTGTAAAAGTTGCTGATCGTCCGGGTGGTTACACTCGTATTATCAAGACTGGTCACCGTTTGGGTGATAACGCTGAAATGTGTTTTATCGAATTGGTAGACTACAACGAGAACATGGCTAAGACAGCTGCCAAGAAAGCTACTCGTACTCGTCGTTCTAAGAAATCAGCTGCAACTGCAGAAGCACCGGCTGCTGAAGCTACTGCAACTGAAGCTACTACAGAGGAAGCCCCTAAAGCTGAATAATTCTGTAACATGCTATATACTTAAAAAGGCTATGCGTTTGCATAGCCTTTTTTTATGCTCTATTGGAGCCGAAAAGCATCAAGGTCTTGGGAAACATTGTCAATAAAAAAGGCTCGTGAAATCAGATTTAAACCTGCTTCACGAGCCTTTTATGTGATTACCTTGATTAATTTTCTGTGAGATTATGCTTCTTGCATTTTGGCTTTGAATGCTAAGGCATACATGCGCATTTGTTTTACCATGGCAAGCAGACCATTACTGCGGGTTGGTGAGAGGTGTTCTTTCAGTCCAATCTTCTCGATGAAGTAAAGGTCAGATTCCAGAATTTCGTCTGGTGTGTGTCCAGATACCACTTGGATAAGTAAAGATATGATACCTTTTACGATTAATGCATCGCTTTCTGCCTGAAATACCACCTTGCCGTTTACCAAATCAGCTTGTAACCAAACGCGGCTCTGACAGCCGTCAATCAGGTTCTGTTCGGTTTTATATTTCGGGTCAAGCGGCTGCTGGTCATTGCCTAAATCAATCAGCAGCTGATATTTGTCCATCCAATCGTCGAAGTCGCTGAATTCTTCGATTACTTCGTCCTGGAGTTCATTGATAGTTTTCATTGCGGTAGTTTTTAATTATTTTTCGTTATAAATTACCCCCATTACCGTTTGTCCTACGGCTTGAAGAGTGGCTTTGTCAATATTCTCTAAGTTGTCGTCCAGTGTGTGCCAGGTCGGGTTAAAGCCAGTGTTGCTTTGCGTATCGTAGTGAATAATATCTACGCACGGAATCTGGCGGTACTGGTTGACATACACATGGTCGTCGGTAACCTGACCTCCGTCTTCCTTGATGAAGTAATTGCTGTAACCCAGATGGTCTGCCATTTTCCATATTTTCTTCATGGCATTGTTCGCCGTCTGCTTGGAGAACGTTTCGTAGTAGAATGTGGCATTCTTTCCCCCTACCATATCAAGCAAGATGCCAAACCGAGCCTTGTAATCAGGTACGTGAGGTATGCGGCCCCAGTACTGCGAACCCAGACACCAGGTATCTGGTTTGTAAGTACCTTCGTAGAAATCCGGTGTGCCGTAATCTTCTGAATCGAAGAATATCAAGTCGATGCCGACTTGTGGTGCCTTTTGTTGAATCTGACGGGCAATTTCGAGCAATACACCGACACCACTGGCACCGTCGTTGGCTCCATCTATCGGTTTTTGGTGATTAGACTTTTCATCCTGGTCAGCGTATGGACGGCTATCCCAGTGCGCACACAGCATCACCCGCTTTTTGTTTCCCGGCTGGTAAGCTCCGATGATGTTGCGCGATTTCAGGATGGTACCATTGTAGGCCACTAAATCCGCATGCTGGTTGTACACCTTCGCACCGAATTTCTCCAGTTGTGCGGACAGGTAATCGCCGCATCTCCGGTGAGCTTCCGTATTAGGAACACGAGGTCCGAATTGCACCTGTGCGGCAATGTAAGCGTATGCACTATCTGCATTGAATGCCGGTGCCTGCACTATAGCCGCTTCAGATTCTTCTATTTGTTGGCTGTTCTTCTGACTGTTTCCGCAAGAGATGAAAGCTCCTCCTGTCATTAAAGCAGTTACTGCCAGCAGATTCTTTATTGAAATCATAATTCACTTGTTTTGATTGTGGTGCAAAGGTAAACTTATTTTTGTACACGCCTTGCAACGGCAATCGGGTTTTAAACTTTATTTGTAGGAGCCATTCTCCTGTACTTGCTGCATGACACGCAAGAAATTACCTCCCCAAATGCGCCGGATGTCTTCCTCGCTGTACCGTTCATGAAGCAACTGACGAGTCAGATTGATCATTTCCGAAGAGTCGTTGCATCCGATAATACCTCCGTCACCGTCAAAGTCACTGCCGATTCCCACATGTTCGATACCCATCACGTTCACCATGTGATTCAGGTGTTCGATGGCATCCAAGATGTGAGCCGGACGCTCCTTACGGAGGAAGCCGCTATACAAGCATACCTGTACCACACCTCCCTTGCGGGCTATGGCACGAAGCTGGTCATCGGTCAGGTTACGGGGATGGTCACAGAGCGCACGACTGGAAGAATGCGAACAAACCACCGGTTGGCTGCTGATGTCCAGTGTCTCGTAGAATGTCCGTTCTCCACTGTGTGACAAATCTACCATCATTCCCAGGCGGTTCATCTCCTGAATAACCTGCTCCCCAAACGGAGTAACTCCCAAGTTTTCTTCATTGTAGCGTGCAGAACCACAGATGTCATTGTTTCCATTGTGGCAGAGCGTCATATACACTACTCCCCGTTTCCGGAAATGTGCTACCCGGCTTAAATCCTTTCCGATGGCATATCCGTTTTCAATGCCCAACATAATGGCCTTCTTTCCTTCCCGTTTCAGACGGTATAAGTCGTTGGGGGAATAAGCGATGTCTACAGCCGTACAGTTCATAGCTACCATCTCCTCAATCTCATTCAGCAGACGGTCCGCCTTGGCCGTTGCAGCCAGCAACGCTTCATCTGTACGTTCCTTCTGTTCCAGGTAAGCCACCATGATGGTCGCATCCTGCCGTCCTTCCGTCATTTTATGTAGGTCCACTTTAATCTTCGGGTCCCGTTCGTGGAAGCGGATGTGCTGGTCGAAGAACATCGGAGTATCGCAGTGTGTGTCGAGAATCAGCAGACGCTCATGCAGCTTCTTGGCCTTCTGGTATGAACCAGCTTCACGGATGAGCCATCCGAACAACGGCATCATACACTTGTCTTGATTCAGAATGAAACATTCCGGATGCCATTGCACCCCTATAATAGATTTGTATTCTGTGCTTTCTATTGCTTCTATTACTCCATCGGGTGCCGTGGCCGATACACGGAAACCCGGAGCAGCATCTTTCACAGCCTGATGGTGGAAAGAATTTACGGCTACCTCCTTGGCGTTTAAGATACGAGCCAACAGACTGCCTTCTGCTAACTCTACCTTGTGCGATGGGAAACTCCGTTCCAAATCCTGGCTGTGTTTAATCGATGGGGCATCCTTCTGTGCATAGATGTCCTGATAGAGTGTGCCTCCCAATGCCGCATTGATGACCTGCATCCCTCGGCAGATACCTAATATCGGAATCTGTCGGTTGGCAGCCAGACGTGTCAGAAGCAGTTCCTGGCGGTCGCGGTACGGATTGATGCTGTGAAGTTCCCGGATAGGATCTTCGTGCAGGAATAGCGGATTCAAGTCGCCTCCTCCGGTGAGCAACAGCCCGTCAAGCTGCTCAAGCGTATTAATCAGCAAGTTCGTATCCTCGTAAGGAGGAATGATCACCGGCACCCCTCCGGCCTGAATGATAGACTGATAATACCCCGGAGCCAATGTCAGATTACCGTCGCTGAAGTTCCCGGTAAGTCCGATAAGCGGTGCTTCCTTATGGTTGGGGAAGCGACTGTGAATGCCCTCGTCGAGGGCCTGCATATCGAAAGAAAAATTTGTTTTCATGTGTTCCTTCTTTATTTACCAAGTAAGGCAAATATAGAGAGAACTTGCGAATTATGCGCACAAGAAAAGAAGGAATAAAGTAAATAATTGACAAATGAGATAGAGTCTCATAAAAAAGGGAATACAATACCTTCTAAAAAAGAAGCTCGTATTCCCCGTTCATGTGTATAAGGTAACGTGTTATCAGTCGAAGTTCTGTATGGTCTCTTTGCGGATTTCCTTACCGTGCTGGCTGTACACAATCGTAAATAAAGTCTGGTTGTCAATCTTGGCTGCGTTTATGCAAGGCAGGCTAAGTTTTATGCTTTCATACGGTGAAAGCACTTTCACTTGTCCTTCTGCCAGTTTTACTCCATTGATCAGTACGGTCAGGTCTATTTCTTCTGAGGCGGACAAACCGAAATTCTTCACTTCCAGTTCCAATTGCTTGTCATACGCCATAGGATATGCCGCCGATAGGCATGCCGGATGATAATTAACGTAAGGCAGTCTGGCATATCCGTACAGCAAGTCTCCTTTTTTCGTCTTTCCGAGCAGTTTGGGAGCAAATTCATCTTTTCTGATGGTATTGTTTCTGCCATCGAATACGATAATCAGGTCCTTGCCCGAAGCGATACGTTTGACAGCCTTGCATCCCTTTCCGTAATTTACGTCCGAGGAGCTTCCGAATCTCAGCGATTTCATGTCGAAATCCTTGAAGTCAACTCCTTCCTCCGCTTTCACCAGTACCTTGATTTCCTTGGTCTGGGCGGTAATCGTATCTTCGTTCAGGACAGACAAGCGCAATCCTTTGTTCAGAGGGATGCATATATTCTTTGAACTGTGCCGGTCGTTTGGAAGGTCCTCCCATTTGATGGTATCGATAACGGCAAAGTTGGCCTGAATGGGGCGTCCGTATTCATCCTGAAACACTTTCATGCGCTCATACTTAAACCAGTTTTCCTTGTAACCATCCTTGTGAGCGGCTATTCCCGGAGTGTAAGCTTCGCCCTCCTCCGTAATCCAGTGAATACCGTCAATGGAGCGCTGGTAGTAGGCGATTCTTCCCAGCCAGTCGTTGACGATAAGGTGATATTGCAAGCTGTCTTTCCAGATAACCGGGTCCTCAAATTCCCCGTTTACGTCCGGATACACACTTCTGTCACTTACCTGTTGATAGGGCGAGATACCATTTTCACTGATCCACACACCTCCTCCGCGGCATACCATCAGATAAGAACCGTCACTTCTTCTGGCAAAAGTCAGGTTAGACAGCCCCTCAATGATTTTTCTGTTTCTCTTGTCGAAGGTGAAATGACTGTACGTCCACGGCCCATTCAGGCTGTCTGCAATGTAATATCCGTCGATTACGTACACCACGGGACGTCCGTCTTTTAGTATGAATGCTTCCGGATTATGTCCCTTCCCAATCGTGTCACAGATGGTATAAGGTCCGCTCAAACAGTCACTTGTCGTATGGAATACGGTAGATTTGGGCCATGTCATGTGCCCCTTAGGTGAGTTTTCCGGCCATCCGCAGACAAAGAGATGGTATTTATTGTCCTTGCCTTTAAGAATGTTTCCTCCCCAGAAAGAAAGTTCCGGATTTTCAATTCCGTTGTCAACGTACCGGAGACGTACCGAGTCAGTTCCCCACACATTTTCGCCAGACTTCCCGTCGGGCATAGGCAGGAACCGGTCTTTAAACCGTCCTCCATCAATAAGGTTTTTCCATTCGACAGGTAATGTACGCTCTGTGATTTGAGCATTTGCACAGAGACTGAGCAATAAGGTTAAAAAGCAGAATATATTTTTCATGGTAAGTATTATGTATAATTTTTTGCAAAAGTAGGTATATCTCCTTGCACGGTTGTAGCATATAATACGTACTTCGTAGGATTTTATCGACAAATTGACGTTGAGAGGATTTTTCCTTCTCCGGCTCTATAGCATTAATTAGCATCCTGAATAGATATTTATTCAAATTATTTTCTCATATTTGTTTAAAATCTAATGATATGGAACTGATTCGAACCCTTTCTCAGATGGTCAACTGCCTGCGTTCGCGCGGCATACGACGGAAAGTGGCGGTGGTCTGCCCGAACGACCCGCACACGGAATATGTCATTATCCGTAGCCTGAGAGAGGAGATTGCTGAATATCTGCTAGTCACAGATTCTGCTCACTTGAAAGAAGCGCTCGACTTGCGGGCAGCTTCTCCCGACTTTGTACGCATTTACGAGGCAGGAACACCGGATGAAGCGGCTGCGCTGGCTGTGCAACTGGTACGCACGGGCGAGGCGGAAGTCCTGATGAAGGGACTTATCAACACCGACAACCTGCTGCGTGCAGTCCTGAAAAAAGGAGAGGGACTGTTACCCGAAGGAGGGGTGCTGAGCCATGTGGCCGTGGCTCAGGTACCTTTGTATCATAAACTGCTGTTTTTCTCGGATGCGGCAGTAATTCCTCGTCCTACTTTGGAACAATACCGTTCAATGATTGCCAATGACCTGGTTTTGTGTCGTACGTTGGGATGCGAAGAACCCCGGGTGGCACTGATACACTGCACGGAGAAAATCAACGAGAAATTTCCCCATACCCTGAGCTACGTGGAACTGAAAAAAGAAGCGCAGGAAGGCCGTTTCGGAAAAGTCTTTATCGACGGGCCGATGGATGCCAAGACCGCCTGCGACAAGCACAGCGGGGAGATAAAAGGACTTTCCTCGCCAGTGGTAGGCAATGCAGATATTCTGATTTTCCCTAATATAGAATCGGGCAATACGTTTTACAAAATCCTGTCTCTGTTTGGCGATGCGAATATGGCAGGTATGCTGACCGGTACCATTGCACCGGTAGTAGTGCCTTCGCGGAGTGACTCCGGAAACTCCAAATACTACAGTCTGGTACTGGCATGTCTGGCAGGGACACGAAAAGAATAAAACTAGACCTTATGAAGATACTTGTCATCAACCCGGGCTCCACTTCTACGAAGCTGGCAGTCTACGAGAATGAGAACCCCATCTGGCGTGAAAGCATTGCGCATCCTTCCAAGGAGTTGGCCGACTTTCACCATATCAATGAACAATATGAGTACCGTCGCAAGTGTGTGCACGATACGCTGGAGAAGGCTGGCATTCCGCTTGTCTTTGATGCCGTGATTGCCCGTGGAGGCTTGTTGAAACCTACTCCCGGAGGAGTGTATCAGATTAACGAGCGAATCAAGCATGATTTATGGCATGCCGATATGGAACACGCATCGAATCTGGCGGCCTGGATTGCCGATGAGATTGCGCATTGTGCCGGTTGTCCTTCTTATTTGGCCGATCCGGTGGTGACTGATGAGTTGCGCGATTTGGCCCGTATCTCCGGTATTCCGGAATTGCCGCGCATCTCCATTTTTCATGCACTGAACAGTCGGGCTGTTTCCCGTAGTTATGCAGCCCGTATCGGACGAAAGTATGAAGAACTAAATCTGATTGTAGCCCATTTGGGAGGAGGCATCTCGGTCAGTGCCCATCATTATGGAAAGGTGGTCGATGTCAATAACGCTTTGAATGGAGAGGGGCCTTTCAGTCCAGAGCGGGCAGGAACGTTGCCGGCCCGGCAGTTGGTGGATATGTGTTTCAGCGGGAAATATACCTACGCCGAAATCCGTAAGATGATAAACGGTCGGGGAGGTCTGGTGGCTCATTTGGGTACCACCGACGTACAGAGTATCGTTCGTTGGGCACATGCCGGAGCCGAAAAGCACAAGCTGGTGCTGGATGCCATGCTTTATACGGTAGCCAAGCAGGTTGGTGCCATGCACATCGCGCTTCACGGACAGACCGATGCCGTAATTCTGACCGGAGGTATCGCTTTCAATGACTATTGCATTCAGGGCTTGCGTGAATGGCTGGAAGGTTTGGCTCCGATTGTGGTAATTCCCGGTGAAGATGAAATGGGAGCATTGGCCATGAATGCCTTGGGAGTGCTGCGAGGAGAATTGACGTTGCAGGAGTATGCGCCCGAAACTACATCTGATTGATTTGTCGGCAGAATTAATTGAAGTTCGGGCAAGTATTTTTTGAAATCTCTTTGCATATTCTCTGTTTCACAGTGCGGGATTTGTATTTCACAGTGTGAAATATGTATCCCACACTGTGGTTTTTGTATCCCACAGTGTGAAACAGAGAATTTGTTCTGACGTTTGAAAGAAAAATAATGGAGAAGATAGTTTTTGTACAAGCTAGATAGAGTTTTCCTCCTGCACAGATGGCGAGTAAATTATACGATTGTGCAAGCATGGGTAGTATTAAAAATTTTATTTTTGTGCTCGAACGATAAAGCTTATAACTCACTAAATACACAAAGTAATGAAAAAAATTTTTTCGATAAGCCTGATGATTGCTGTCCTTTTTCTTGCCGCATGCGAAGGAAAAGGAAAGATGGACCGCCTGGAGGCGGAAAAAGATTCCATACGCAATGTAAATGAACAATTGAATGCTTTTCTAGGTGCCGTATCGGAAAGTATTGACAGTATCCTTATCCAGGAAGGGCATATTTTCAGTGTCTACAACGGGGAGACCTCGGTAAAACCATCCAAGCAGCAGATACAAGACAATCTGGATGCTTTCGAAGAACTATTGGAACGGCAGCGGAGACGTATATCCGAACTGGAGGATTCTCTGTCGAAAGCCGACGGAGCGGGTGTGGCAAAACTGAAAAATATTATTCGCTATCTGAACATTCAGATGGAAGAGAAAGACAAGATGATTGCCGACTTGCGCAGTGACCTCAGCAAGAAGAATGCTGATATCGCCCAATTGCGTTCACACGTTTCGGCCTTGAGTGAAGATGTTTCTAATCTACAGCAAAAAAGTCAGGAACAGGAAGAAGCGCTGACGGTGCAAAGCGATATGTTGAACGAAGGTTATGTTAAGGCAGGAACCAAAAAAGAACTACAGGCAGCCGGATTACTTTTAAGTTCAGGCTTGTTCGGCAAGAAAAAATTAGATGTGTCTAATTTAAATCCCGAACAGTTCACTAAAATCGACATCCGAGAATTTCAGGAACTGAAGATTGCCGGAAAGAAACCTAAGATTTTGACCCAAATGCCGGAATCTTCCTACCGCTTTGACAGCCATTCTGACGGTACAACAACCCTTGTTATTACTGACCCACTCAAATTCTGGGGCATAAGCAATTTTCTCGTTATCGAATATAAATAATCCACAGCTATGAAAATAATCTTTTTGTTTTTGGCAGTAGCTGGTCTGTGTTTTTCACTCCATGCGCAAGATACTAAGCAGCATACTGTACAGCGCGGTGAAACGTTTGCTCTGATAGCCAAACGGTATGGGCTGACCGAAGAAGAAGTGAGGGCAGCTAATCCCAACCATTCCGTTTGCTATACCGGACTGAAGTTGCAGATTCCCGTAAAAGTAGAGCCCCTTTCTGCCGATGGCGGTGCGGCACTTACCTCCACCACGCCCGAAGATGCAAAAGCAAAAAGAATTGCGGAAAGAAAGTCATCGCGCAAGGCTTTCTGGAAAGGATTGGGTGATTTTATCGTGGGGGTGGCCGATGGAATGAACGAATCGGGATTACTGGAAGAGACGGGTAGCACCGGTGCGCTCATCGGCTCTACCGCCGATTTGGTAAACTCCATACGGGGTGAAGAGAGTCATTATGGGGATGTCGCTTCCGTTTCAAGAGCAGAAAGTAATACATCTTCCTATGAAAACCCTTCATCAACGGAAAATGCCGACATGAATGCCTTGCAGCAGCGGATTGCCTCTATTGACCAGCGCATTAATGAAATAGGAGAAGAACAGGTCCGATTGCTTCGCGAAAAAGAAAGTAGCCATGCAAAGATGATTTCGTCTGCAGGTACAGCTGTCAAGATGCAGACAGGAAGTAATCTTACCCGCAATTTCTCAGCCTCCAGAGCAAGAAAGCAGGCTGAAGTCCGTGCTCAAGCGCAAGCTCCATACAGAAGTCAAAACAACGCTGTCAAAAGACGAATCCAGCAGCTTCACGACGAAAAAGCAAGTCTGCTGAAGGAGAGGAGCCGGTTAAGCCAGCAATTGGCTGACATGCAGAGTATGGATACCTATGCTGACGATTCCCGTTCCGATTCAAGAGAAGAAAGAAATCAGGAATTAAAAGAAAAGTCAAAACAAGCTAGTTTTGAAAAGAACAACAGGAGAAGTTTCCAAAATCAGATCTCCACTTGCGAAAGTAGTTTGGTTGACAGAAGAAGTGATCCTGAGCGCTTTCTTAACGGAGGAGAAACTCCGTCCCAATTTGCTAGAGAAGTAAAGCGATTACAGAGGAAAATAAGGGAGTTGTTAAAGGAATACGAAACGAAAAGCGGAGGGGAGATACTCCCTCACGATGAATCACTCTTAAGATGGAATCCGTAAAGCGATAAAGAAAAGAACACGGACATATATCTACTCAACTAAGAAGTCGGAAAATGAAAGTAGGAGGAAAACAAAGCTGTTTTCCTCCTACTCGGTTATTATATGATTTACTGTTCATATTCCTTCTTCCGTTTCGGATTCATCGGAAACCAGCCTTTCAGCACGCGTTCGCGCTGTTTGAAGACCTCCTTGATGGTCCAGAAAGAAGAGAATGAGAAAACTCCCAACAGGGTCGACAGCAGAATCTGACTTACCAGTATGTAATCGATAACCTATATTTCAGTAATTTATCTTATTATGGACAGAAGGCGGCTGGAGCATTGAAATAAATTTTTTATGGTATATTCAAATCAGTTATAATTTGAGAAAGAAATATTTATTGTTTCATTTAATTGATTAATTTTGTGTTCATACGATAGATTTGAATTTGGTTTAACTTATAGTTATTGTATCTAGAATGAAGAAATTCTTGATTTCGTTGTTTCTGCTTTTTTTTGCTATTGTTTCTATGGCAGATGAGATGCCTATGTTGTTATCAGAGCTTGATAAAGCAATTAAAGAACGTCCTTTGTATATAAAGAAGCGTTTGGAATACTTGGAGCGTTTGAATAAAATGTTAGATAATTCAGAAACTAATGAACAACGTTATCATATATTAGGAGAGTTATATTCTGGATATTCTTCTTTTAATGCTGACTCTTCATTGCATGTGGCTCGTGCTATTTATGAAGTTGCTCAACGTATCCAGAATGAGGATTACCAGATAAATGCTTTAATGAATATGGCGGAGATTTCTGGAGTTGCTGGTATGTTTAAAGAATCTCTGGATTTGATGAAAAAGGTTAATCGGGAACGGTTGCCTGATTATTTGCGACCTTATTATTATCATGTTTATCGTACTGTTTATGGGAATATGGCTGATTATACGGTTTCTGTTGCCCAAAAAGGCCAATATAATAGATTAACGGATTCTTATAGAGATTCTATTTTGCTGGTAAATAATCAGGAGTCTGTTACTTATCAAATTGTTAAGGCTGATCGTTATAATGTTCATGGTCAATGTAAGGAAGCTATTGCAATGCTTGAAGATTATACTAATAAACATAAAATGGAAGTTCATGATGAGGCTATACTTTATTATACATTATCAAACTCTTATTCTTTAATTGGAGATAAAGAGAACCAGAAACGCTGTTTGTTGCTTTCTGCTATAGCTGATATGAAATCGGGAGTTAGAGAATATGCTTCCTTGAGAGAACTGGCTGTGTTACTTTATCAAGAGGGAGACCTCGATCGTGCTTATTCTTATTTGAAACTTTGTATGGAAGATGCAGCTATGTGTAATGCCCGTTTACGGATTATAGAAACCTTGAAAATATTTCCGGTGATAAATGAGGCTTATCATTTAGAAAAAGCAAGGCGGCAGCATAAGTTACAAATAATGTTTATTTGTATTTGTATCTTGTCATTTATTTTATTGGGAGGAGTTTATTATATGTATTACCAGATGAAACGTCTGGCGGTAGCACGACGTCAAGTAATAGATGCGAACCGGAAATTACAGGATTTAAACAATGACTTGTGCCTGTCAAATGCTAAGTTGAAGGAGTTGAATCACGCATTGAGTGAGAATACTTATTTAAAGGAGATTTACATAGGACGTTATCTTGATCAATGCTCAACGTATATTGAGAAGTTGGATGAATACCGTAAAAGTTTAGCTAAGTTAGCTGCGGTTGGAAAGGTTGAGGAATTGTATCATCAGTTGAAGTCTTCTCGACTGGTTGATAAAGAATTAAAAGATTTTTATGCGAGTTTTGATGATACCTTTTTGTTGCTGTTTCCGACTTTTGTTGATGATTTTAATAAACTATTAATTGAAAGTGAAAAAGTTCATTTAAAGCCGAATGAACGGCTTAATACAGAATTGCGTATTTTTGCATTGATTCGGTTAGGTATTACAGATAGTGTAAAAATAGCTCAGTTCCTTCGTTATTCGGTTACTACCATTTATAATTATCGAACTAAGGCACGGAATAAGGCGGCTTGCAATCGGGATGAATTTGAAAAATATGTCATGCAAATTGGTAGTTTAGAGCAGTAGCGTCTTGCTTTTCATTTATTGGATTACTACTTTTTTGACATTGGAATCATTCTCTAATATTATAATAATTAGAATGTTATGATTATTTGAGTATCTTAAGTTACTACTTTTATACTTGGTTGCCTTGAAGCTTTTATATTAGCATAATACTTTTGCATTGTTGGAAAAAGATGTAGTAATATTACATCTAATTTATTAATTAAAAGTCTAATTTATGCAAAACAACACTTCAAGGTTTCTACAAAAGAAGCGAGCGCTTTCTCTTTTAGGAGGGCTATTTATTACAGCGAGTGTATTTGGTCAGAATCTTACGGTAACAGGTACTGTAAAGGATGTTACAGGAGAACCTGTTATTGGGGCAAATGTTATCCAGGAAGGAACGTCGAATGGTTCTATAACGGATATTGATGGAAAATTCTCTTTAAGTATTCCTAAAGGATCGGTTTTGGTGATTTCTTATATAGGATACGCAAGTCAGAATGTAACAGTGACAGGTAACCAGCCGCTTGTTATTACTTTGAAAGATGACACGGAACTATTGGACGAGGTAGTTGTTGTGGGATATGGTACGATGAAAAAGAGTGACCTGACAGGAGCAGTAGGTTCTGTCGGAGCGAAGGATATGAAGAACTCTCCAATATCTAACGTAGGTCAGGCACTGCAAGGTAAAGTTGCAGGATTGCAGATTATAGATAGTGGTAAGCCCGGAGATAATGTTACTATTCGAGTACGTGGTATTGGTTCTATCAATGATAGTAATCCGTTGATAGTAATTGATGGAGTACCTACAGATTTAGGACTTAATTCTATCAATATGGCAGATGTCGAGCGTGTTGATGTTCTAAAAGATGCTTCTGCCACAGCTATTTATGGTTCTCGCGGTGCTAATGGTGTAGTAATGGTTACTACGAGAAAGGGAGAAAGTGGGAAAGGTAAGCTTTCTTTCAGTGCTAATTGGGCTGTACAGAATGTTACGAATCAACCAGAGATGTTGAATGCGAGCCAGTATGCAGCTTATAGCAATGATATGCTTTCTGCGGCTGGGCAAACAACAAATCCTTTGTGGGCAGATCCTTCTTCATTGACTTCAAGTACTGATTGGCTTGATGAAATGTTCCGTACAGGACTATCACAAAATTATACAGTTAGTTACTCTGGAGGGAATGAAAAGTCTCATTATTATGTTTCTGGTGGATTTTTAGAGCAAAAAGGTGTGGTAGAGAGCGTTAAATATCGCCGTTTTACGTTTCAAGCCAACACGGACTCTCAGGTTTTGAATTGGTTGAAGTTCTCAAATAACCTGACATTTTCTACTGATACTAAAACTTCAGGAAGCTATGATGTGGCAGG
>ERZ838516.768-NODE-768-length-48203-cov-3.871957_pt1 | contig 48203 bp, 56 predicted proteins | sample MGYA00519910_ERZ838516 | MGnify/ENA primary metagenome ERZ838516 (study PRJEB31850, sample SAMEA3708837) | human gut metagenome | biome: human gut; feature: human-associated habitat; material: faeces | place: China | collected 2014 ... | reverse complement strand
AAAATTATTTTACCGCCATTTACTTATGAAAAGGTAGAAAACCGTAAAAAAATAGGGACTATATTAATGAGAGGCAAAAGTCGAATATTAAGTCTCTTGAAAAAACATACAAAAGTTCCCCTTTAAAAATATTCGACTAATTTATAAAATGGGAGGTCAAATCTATGATATTTGAAACTAAAAAGAAAAGATACGACATAGAAGATGCAAAAAATAAAATAGTCTTACTATTTGATTATGAAAAGATGTGTTCTCTGATTGCGAATACAACATACAGTCGAGTGTTTATGACATTAAAAGAAGTTAATGTATTCAGAGGATTACCATTCGTAGAAAGAGTTATGTATCGCTTAAATATGGCAGCTTGTTATCGAAAGGTAATTGAAATTGCCGGTGAGAAACAAGCTATGTTTACTGCATTCCAGTATTTAAGAGATGAATTACATAATAGTCAAACGGCTAAAACAAGTATATATCAGATATTTGACAGAAAAGCTACCGAAGCATTTATCAATATATATTTTGAACAAATAAAATGCTATGAAGATAAAGAATTTTGGGAAAGCAAAGGTGATTTATCTCAGTTTGAATATGACGGATCGGATGATGAATGTAAAGAAACAGAGGTAGAAATTCATACTAATTCAGATCCAAAATCAAAAAATTCAACTTTTCTGTTATCAGAAGAAAAAATACAAGAATTAAAAAGCGAGATTAATGAAATTCTGAAGAAATACTTAAACGACAAAGTTACAAATGTGACATTAGATATAACCTGCATGAATTAAGGAAGGTGATTAACGTATGAAACCAATAATAATTGGTGTTGATACAGGAAATCGTTGTATTAAAACTGTACATAATGTGTTTGTATCAGGTATTAATAAGCAAAAAGCAAAGCCTATACAAAGCAAAGAAGTGCTTAAATACAATGATGAATACTACACCTTAACAAAGAAACGTGTAAATTATTTACAAGACAAAACTGAAAATGATGAATATTTTGCTTTGACTTTGTTCGGAATTGCTAAGGAATTGAAATTCAGAGGAATAAAACCGTCAAATGAAGCTATTCCGATTTTGCTTGGAGTCGGCTTACCACCTTCACATCTGGGATTGTATAAAGATAAGTTCAAAAAGTATTTTGAACGAGCATTTATAAAATTCAATTATGAAGGTGAATCATATAAGATTCAAATTCAAAATGTAATTGTTTTCTCACAAGGATATGCGGCTATATTTGATGATTTTCAGCAGATAAGCACATTTGATAAATCATATATAGTCGATATTGGTGGATATACAACTGATGTCATTCAACTGAATAACGGTAAGATTGACACAAATGTTTGTCAGTCAATAAATGCCGGAATGATTATTCTTTATAACAAGATAAAAGATGAACTTGAAAATAAATATGGTATTGCACCGGACGAAAATCAAATAGATCACATAATGGCAACAGGTATTGAAATTAATCCTAAATATCCAATGGTTGATATTATAAATCAAATAACAACAAGGTATGTTGAAGATTTAGTCAGTCTATTGAAAGAAAAAGGAATAATTTTAACATTTGCCAAAGGAATCTTTATCGGAGGCGGTTCTATTCGATTAAAGAAATGGATTGACCAAAATCAAGAGATATACGAGCCATATTACATTGATAGTATACATGCTAATGCAAAAGGCTATGAAGCGTGTTTAAATGCCATTCAAAACCAAAAAAAGAGTGGGTGATATAAATGCAAGCTAAGAAAAATAAAAGACGATTTACAATTCAGTTTAATGAGATTGAACCGTCACATTTATTAGCAATAGAAGTGCTTAATGACTTGCCATCACGTTCCGTAGCAAGATATATAGCGTTAGCAATAGAATATTACGAAAGTAATATGAAGAAAGTTACTAAAAGCAGTAACACAAATAATTCGGTGAAAAGGAAAAGAGGTAGACCACCAAAGGTTCAATCTAAACCGGAAGAAACACAATCTGTTTTGACTGAGCAGTCAACTGTTTTAGAGAAAACCGAAGAAATACCTCAACGCCATTCACATATACAAAATAATCAAGGAGTCAAAAAAACAAATGATACGGCTGATAATGTTGAACAAGTAGACGGACTTAAAATGGAATTAATTGATGATGAAGATGAGAGTCCTAAAGTTGATCCGACAATGTTAGAAAGTATGATGGGATACATAAATTCCTGATATTTGTTTTTTGACGAAAGAAGAAAGGAGTTGGTCGTAATGACTAAAGTAATGAGTGCATTTGATAATGCAATGATTAAAGCTCAGTGTACGGCAATGGACGAGGCTTCAAAAATGAAACAAGATAAGACAAGCAAGTTTGCGAGAATTGCTATTACAGCAATGGCTTGTATGGCTATGTTACTTACTTGTGTATTTGCAGATGGAGGCTCAATTGAAGGACAAATAGCATCAGGTATGGGAAGTGTTTATGGCGTTCTAAAAACAATTGCTATACCGATTGCAGCTGTTGCTTTGGGTTTTGCTGCTTACCAAATTTTTGCCGGTGGTGAAAAGGGTATGGAGAAAGCTAAGAAAACAATACTTTACACCGCCATTGGTATAGCTATTGTTTTTCTTGCCCCAACAATTATCAACCAAATCAGTGGTTGGTTTAGTAACAGTGGAGATGCCGGAGTCTTTTCAGCATAACTCAAATAACAAAAGGCATTCACACTCAGTTGTGAATGCCATATCTAAAAAGGAGGAGGTATAGAATGCTAAAAGCAGATAACATCTGCCATAAATTCGGTAGATGCAAAAAATATAAAAAGCTAATTATAGGTATTGTCACTATATTTAGCATAATGTGTGTTGCATGTACGGCATTTGCGGCGGATAATACTGCTGCATCTGTTCTTGGTCAAGCCGGTTTAGGTAGTCCAATGGGAAAGTTTTTCAATTTTATGGTTAAAATTTCGTTGCCAACTGCTGCTCTTGGTTTAGCCATATGTGGTTTTTCGTTTTTTATAAGCAGTGATAAAGGCAGAGAAAAACTAAAAACAAATTTGAAAAATATCGGTATTGCAATAGCAGGTATTATGCTGATTCCGACAATAATCTCTTTTGCGGTTAATCATGTGGGTAATACCGAATGGAAAGAAGATAGCTTTGAAAATAGAAGTGTTATCTTAGATTCTGCCATTAAAGATGGTCAAGTTGCTGATATGAGTGACGGACCGTCAAAGGACGTTGATGTAGATTCTTCTCCTAATCCGAAAGACTAATCATAGAGAAAGGAGAAAAAGTTTATGTTTAATAATTTGGTAAGTACATTGGTTAATTGGATGGCATCAGGATTAGATTTTGCGATAAATTGGATCATTAAGATGTTAGGTTTTAATATCAGCTTTTTTACCAATAATTTTCCGGTTGTATTAACCTTATACGGAATATTACAGGGAGTTGGAATAGCATTGGTTATAGCCATAGCAATTTTCCAACTATATATGTTTTTTTCCGGTCCGTTATCAGATAAAGCAACTACAAGCTCACCTTTGGAAATATTAGTAAGAAGTATTATTGCAATTCTGCTGATATTTTTAGGAAACTACATATTAGAGTTTATTGTTAATTTATTCTCGTATCCATACGCTAAAATGATGGAAATTGATGCCACAAAAATAGCTGGCGGTGAAGAAGATGTCATGACAAATGCAGCAAAAATTATTGCAATGTATGATCCACGAGCAAATGGTGGTGGATTTGGAGTATTACTTGCTTTAATTATAATAATCGTTATAGGTTGGAATACAATAAAACTGTTACTTGAAGTTGTAGAACGATATTTGATGGTAGGTGTATTAACATTTACTTCACCTCTTGCTTGGTCTACTGTTTCATCACGTTCAACACATCAAATATTCTCAAAATGGTTTAGTATGTTTTTAGGTCAATGTTTGCTGATGCTATTAAATGTATGGTCAGTAAAAATGCTAATGTCTATTCTTGCAAATGGACAATCGGATGTATTTTTACGATTTATATTGGCTATTGCATTTTGTAGAGTAGCACAAAAATTTGATACATATCTACAATCAATGGGTATAAATGCAGCTCATACCGGTGGTTCGCTTGCAGATGATTTATTGGCACTTGGAGGAACATTAAAATCAACAGCAGGTGGAATTATAACAGGTGCAGGTAATAAAGAATTGGGACAAATGGTTGCTAAACACGGTATTCCGGGTACTCTTGGCTATGGTATTGGTAAATTTGCAGGAAATAGTGCAATAAAAAATGGCAATGGTTTACCTAAAAAAGACGGTACTGATCTAAAAAATACAAATAATTCGACACAAACAACATCTTCGGATGAACCTACATTAACTTATGATGACAACGGAAACCCAATCAGAAATGATGAAAATGAAAATACAGCAACGACAACAGCACCGACATCGGTTACAGATCTAAAAGAACAAGCCAAAAAGTATCAAAATGTATTTGATGAAAACGGTCAAGTTAAGGGTAATCAATTAGGTAAAGATATTAATAATAAACCTATATTAACAGGTACGAATTCACAAAACCTTGCAAATGCAATTGTTCATTCATCAACTAAAGAAGCTATGAATAGCGGTGCACAAATGGGTAATGCTTCGGAAATAAAAGCAAATACTATTATGCACAATACACCTGATACTGCAAACAGAATAATGAATGCAAACGTAAACGGTGGTATTCAAGATGAAGCGGTTAAAACAGCAACATATCAAAAATTGTTTGACGGTGATACACCGAGTGACGGTGGTGTTGAAAATGTATTGCCGGGACTAAGTGAACAAGTACAGCAATCATCAGACGGCTTTGGAGTAGAAAATTTTGAAATGAATATGAATGACGGAGAAATATCCGGTACATATACACCTACAACAACAGATGATGAAGTATCATTACCGCAAGAATACAGTATAAGAACAGCAGAATCATACGAAAGATTAACGAATGATCAAAAAGCTGAATATGCTGCATTTACCGGCAGTGATAACAGAAGATATTATGCGAAATCTACAACAGCAGAAATATCAAATGTGGATGTTGGTGCAACACCAAACAACGCACAATCATCTATGTCAAACCCACAACGGAACACTAATCCGAAACATAGTCCAAAGTCTGGTAAATCAACAAAATAAAATGTATTCAAACGTACCACAAATTCAGACGTTAAGCGTTTGAAGTGGTACGTTTTTCTTATAGAAGGGAAGTGAATTATAATGGCAGAAAATGAAAATAAAAAAAGTGGTGCAAAGCAAGCTGCCGATGCTGCAAAAACGGCAGTTAATGTTGCTAAAGGTGCAGGACGTATGGCTGCCGGTGATGTAATAGGTGGTGCAAAAGATATAGCCAAAGACGGTAATGTACAGAAAATTATAGTTGGTGTTGTAGGATTTATTACAGCAATGATTGTAATGATGACATCTGTTGTACCAAGCGTTTTATTTACACCGTCTGAAGATGCTTTTTCAGGTGAACATTCTTTTCTGGAAGTGCTGAAACAACCGGTTGATTCCATTGGTGATTTTCTAAAAAGTATATTCGGAAATAAAGATACAGATACTGAAAAATCAATGATTGATTCGGATTCTATACAAGTATTAGCTGATAATACAACAACAGATGCCGAAAATGCTTCCGAGTCAGCTAAAAATACAATGAATAATATGTTGAAAGAAACAAAAGAACGTTTTAACAAAAGACATGAAGAACTGATAAAAGAAATTGAAGCTGACTTTGCTACAAGACCGAACGGCTCAGTGAAAACGGTAAATGATGCTGTAACATCAGGGGCTACGACAAGTGATAAAGAGGCGGTAAATCTGCTTTGCCTATATTCGACTCAGAATGACAGCAATGTTATTAATGTTGATTTTAATGATTATCTTGATTGGTTAGGAACTGCCGATAAAGGTTGGTTTAGGAGAACAACAGTTGATAAAGGCGGTCCTGCCGAAGAACAAGAAAAATGGAAAAAATCTAATTGGAATGTAAAGCCTACATATTGGGACGGTACAATGTTACCGCAAAAAGAAATGGATGAAATTAATGCCGAGAAAAAGAAATATGATTTTGATAAACAAGAATTTAAAAATACATTTAAAGATAAATACGGTGATAAAGCAACATCAGCATTACAACAGCTGTGTTCATTAGAACCGGATATAAAAGAAGAAAAAATTGAAGTTAAAGATGAAAACGGCAATGTTGTAAGCTCATATATGAATTATACATATACAATTAAAGTAAAATCGTCAGATGAAATCAAATCTGATTTTGTAAATTTTGATGAAACTAAAGATGACGAGAATCCGATTAATCCAAATAATTATCATAGTGAGGTATTTGATGATATGGTTAAAAATACTTGCGAATATTTCGGAATATACGGTAGTGGAGGTTTATCAGGTGGCGGAGGCAGTGGTACTCAATTAGTTCAAGTAGCTTTAAATGAAGTTGGTTATTTGGAAAAAGCCTCTAATTCACAATTGGAAGATAAAACTGCTAATCCCGGTGGTGGTAATTATACAAAATACGGTCAATGGTTTGGTATGAACGGTGATTTTTGGTGTAATATCTTTGTGTCATGGTGTGCAAATGAATGTGGACTTATAGATGGTGGTATCATTCCAAAATCAGCACTATGTTCGACTACATATAGTTGGTTTGAACAAAAAGGACAAGCTGTTAATGTCACTTCTGCATCTCAATTTACTGAAATGCAGCCGGGTGATATTATCTTAAAAGGTGGAGGATCATACGGACGGCACGGTGCTCACATCGGTATTGTTGAAAAAGTAGAGGATAACTATGTGTATACTGTTGAAGGCAATACATCATCTAATATGAACGATAACGGATACGGTACGAACTCAGGTCAGGGTGTATGGGAAAAGAAATATTCTATTGATTCTATGATAGGCTTAGGTTGGGACGGTTATTGCAGACCGGCTTATCCGGCTTCATCCGCACAAGGAGCTGACGGTTATCTCACAGGTTGTCAAACATATAACTTATCTGATGATACAATCAAATGGGTTGCTACATGTATGACAGGTGAAGGTGGCGGTAATGACTTGAATTCGTGTAGAATTTATGCTTCACATGCAGCTAATCATATTGAAGAATTCACCAATAAAGAAAAAAATGAGAGTTTTGTAAGACAAGTAGTTGCACCACGAGGCACAACCGGATATGCGTGGTATGCTGCGAGGTCTTGGAAAGACGGTTGTACTAATGAAGCAATTCAAGCAGTCAAAGAAGTCTTTAATCAGGGATACCGTTATTTACCACGTTATGTAATTGAATTTGATACATTCCCAATGGACGTACTTAATGCTAAAGCAAAAGAAGCATATCAACATGGTGACATAATACAGAATCCTTATGGTGCTACATACAAATTCTACGGATTTTTCCCATCGGGTGATATTTGCGGATATAATGATGCAGCATATGCGAAATATAAAGGTGATGATGAACTGATGAAGCAAAACAAGGAAAAAGGTACAACAGATAATAAGACAGAGGAAAACAAAGGAGGAAATTAATTATGTTTGAAAAAATAAAAAGAAAACTAAAGAAATTTGCAATTCTTTGTATTCCAATGTACATATTTTCAGTATATTTTGCTCTTGTGTATCAGCATTTTAAAAGTGCCAATGAATTAAAGTGGAGCTTAGGACCTCTATTGAAAGATATAGGGGTCTTAGGATTCCCTTTTAAAGAAAGTTTAATTATCTTAGGAATACTATTACTTGTAACAGGATTTTTAATTTATCAATCAAAAAAAGATAATTTTGAAGAAGATGAAAGAAATTTCAAATATTCTGATTCAGGTGTATATGGAACAGCAGGATTGCTTACAGAATCTGAATTAAAAGGATATTGTAAAGTAAATAATGCCAAAGAAGCAGAAGGTGTTATTCTCGGACAATTAGATGAAACCGGTAACAGAATAGTGAATACTGATATGAACAGCAGAATGAATAAACACGTTGCTATATTCGGAGCTTCAGGTACAGGTAAATCACGTTGTTATGCACGTCCTTTTATTATAAATGCAGTTAAAAGACGTGAAAGTATAATTGTAACCGACCCAAAAGGTGAATTATATGAATCTACTGCTAAATATCTGCAAGACAACGGATATATTGTTAAAATATTTGACTTGGTTCATCCTGCAAAATCTGACGGATGGAATATGCTAAAAGAAATTCGTGGTGATGAACTGAGAGCACAAATACTTGCAAATGTAATTATGAATAATACAGGTGCAGGAAATAATGTGTTTGACAGTTCGGCTGAATCACTGTTAAAAGCACTTATGTTAAGAGTAGAAAGAGGACACGACTTTGCGAAAAATAACAGACAAAGCATAGGTGAGGCATATAACCTAATTCAGAATCCGGCAGGCGAATCGTATTTAGATACGGTATTTGATGTTAATTCATTAACAAGAGATGAAAAATGTTGCCTTGGACCGTATATGACATTTAAACAAGGTTCGGATAATATGCGAGGTAACATTATTACAGGATTAGCAACGAGATTACAAGTATTTCAAAATGAGGTTATACGAGAAATTACAGCTAAAGATGATATTGACTTGGTTTTGCCTGCAAAGCAACCTTGTGCATATTTTTGTATTATGTCAGACCAACATAGTGCTTTAAACTTTTTATCGTCATCTTTCTTTACATCATTGTTTATAGACTTGGTAGAATATGCTGATATGAACGGTGGTGTATGCCCTGTTCCGGTAAACTTCTTGCTTGATGAGTTTCCAAACATCGGCTCTATTCCTGATTTTGATAAAAAGATAGCTACAGTACGTTCAAGACGACTTAATATATCCATTATCTTTCAGGGTATTACTCAATTACAAGCACGTTATCCCGAAGGTAAATGGGTAGGTATTTTGGGAAACTGTGATACACACCTATTCTTGGGTTGTAATGAACCGGAAACAGCTAAATTCATATCAGGCAGAACCGGAGATGCTACTATAAAGGTAAAGACGGAACAACATGAAAAAATAGAGTCCTTTTTCCAAATAGGAAGAAAACACAGCAGTGGTGATGGTAAGCGTAAAATTATGACAGAAGATGAGGTTATGAGAGTACCGGGTAATGAAGAACTTATTATTCTACGTGGCAAAAATGTTATGAAAGCGTATAAATATGATTTTTCGCAGCATCCGGAAGCAAAGTATTTCAGTGATATAAGAATTCAAGACAGACCTGATATTACAGATGTAGAAGGAAGAAAAGTTTTTGAAGAACGAGCCAAAAAATCTGTAGAAGATTACTATAATAATCTTGACAAGAAGAAAAAAACGAATACCGCAAAGGCTGTTCATAAAGATTCAATCTTAAATCATATTAAGAAAAAAACCAATAGTGCAGAATCTAAAAAGGTCCATAAGAAAAATATTAAGCCTAAAGGCGATATTGAATTGACCAATAACGATTACAAAGAAACAATACTTGATTTTGAAGAAAATGAGATTATCGAAACTTCGGATATTGAAATTTTAGATGAATTTCAAGCAGAAAAGGTTGAAGATGTTGAGATTGAACCAATAAAAGCAGATAACGAAAGAAATCCAATCAAGAAAAAGCCTAAAGAAGTTCAAAGTGTAAATTCAGAATTAAAAACAGAAGATCCGAAAGCTGAAGAAACAAAAAAAGATGATTCTTACGGTAAAAAAGAGAATGCTGAATTTAAAATTGAGCTGATAAAAGAAAAAGGCTGTCCGTCTATGGAGAAAATATTGACAAGGATGCTTGAAAAAATCGAGGAGGTAAGTGCAGCGTGAACTACCACACACCGTAAAGGTATGTGGTTTTACGGCAAATTAATTTATAAAAATCTAAGCTCTGAATCTAATAATTCAGGGCTTTTTTTTGAAAAATTTTATTTTACCGCCATTTGCTTATGAAAAGGTAGAAAATCGCAAAAAAATAGGGACTATATTAATGAGAGAGATTTTAGAACTCTTCTCGCCGTTAGCAAAAGCTAAAAAAAATATAATTCTCTCTCAAAGAAAGACTGCAATTCTATTCCCCCCAAAAGAATTAGCTAATTTTAGGTTTGGAGTTCTAAAAACTATTATGAAAGGAATGATGAAAGTGAAAAAGTCTATCAAAAATATGATAGCAGGTGCACTATCATTGACTTTGGCTTTTTCTGCAATTAATTGTTTTGCAGCAAAAAGTAATGATGCAGAATCAACATCAGCACCGAAAAGCAACACAACAGTTTATAACGGTGATTCTATTACACCGGACATTTCTGTAATGGACAGTGGGGTACAACTTGTAAAAGGAACTGACTATGATTTGACATATGAAGATAATGTCAACGTAGGTACAGCGACTATTACTGCAACGTTTAAAGGAAACTATTCGGGAATACGAAAAATCAATTTTAATATCATTGCAAAAACGTTATCAACAGATGATGTAACCTTTACAACGATTGATGATTTGACTTATACCGGTAGTCCGTTGACACCTGAACCGACAATTAAGTTCGGCGAAACTGTATTGGAAAAAGACAAAGATTATACTTTGTCATATGAAGATAATACAGATGTAGGAACAGGTAAGGTAAAAGTAACATTCACCGGAAACTATACCGGTACGGCAGAAACCGATTTTGAGATTATACCGGATATTTTGACACAGGATAAAGTAAAGATTGCCAATATCGACAATAAGACATTTACAGGCAGTGAAATAACACCTGAACCGGAAGTTAAGTACGGCAGTGTTGTTCTTGTAAAAGACAAGGATTATGAGTTTACATATAAGAACAATATTAATGTTGGTACAGCCGATATAACAATTACATTTAAGGGTAACTACGGCGGTAATGCAGCAACAACATTTGAAGTCGTACCTGATGTACTTTCACAAGAAAAGGTTAATTTCTCGACTATAGAAAATAAGACCTATACAGGCAAAGAAATTAAACCTGAACCAACCATTACATATAATAGCGTGACTCTTGAAAAAGATAAAGATTACACGCTTTCATATGAAAATAACGTCAACGTTGGACAGGCAACAGTCAAAGTTACATTCATAGGTAATTATTCAGGTGATGCTTCTACTGCTTTTGAAATTATTTCAAGAGTAATCACTGATGATGATACCACAATCGTTGTAAGTCCAATAGCTGATCAGACGTACACCGGTAAAGAAATTAAACCTGAGCCGGTAATCACAGACACAACAAGATAAGAAGGGAGGAAGCAGGGAAGTTAATGAAAATTGATTTCCCTGTATATGTTTATGAAAAAGTTAATTTCATCAATGTTGATTGTTGCAATGTTGGCTTCAAGTGCTGCTGTAATGGTAAATGCCGAAGAAACAACCAATCCCAATATCACTGCTCAGGAAGTTCAAGATGAAAAAGATATAGAAATTACTGTTGAGGGTAAAGTATTGACAAAAGATGTTGATTATACATTAACGTATAAAGACAATGTTAATGCCGGTACAGCAACGGTTATAATCAATTTCATCGGAAATTATTCAGGCTCTAAAGATGCTACATTTGAAATCAAGAAAAAATCTTCTTCAGGAGGTTCACATGGCTCTTCAAAAAGCCCAGAAAATGTTTCTGTTGAAGATAAAAACAATAATAAGATAACAGTAAGTGTAAAGAATAACGGTGATACCAAAGTTATTACATTGCCGTCAAATAAGACTATATCGGATGATGACAGTTACACAATTATCATAACCGACAAAGATAAAAAGCCAATACCAAACAAAAAGGTAGAGGTAGTTGACAAGAAAGGGAATAAGGCAGAAGGTGTGACGGATGAAAACGGTAAACTTGTATTACCACAAACAATACCATCTCCGACACCGGAAACAAGTCCGATTCCGACAATGACACCTGATCCTGAATATGAGCATAAGGCATATATCTCAGGCTATGATAACGGCAATTTTAAACCGGACGGCAATATAACAAGAGCTGAAACGGCATCAATGCTTTACAGAGTATTAGATACTGAATCAGATAACGAGAAGCTGACTTTCTCGGACCTTGTAAATGGTGCTTGGTATATTGAAGCTGTTGAAGAAATGAGTAAAGCCGGTGTTATTAACGGTTATACTGACGGAACATTCAGACCGGATAACGAAATTACTCGTGCAGAATTTGTAACAATGATTATGCAATCGAAAACTGTATCCGAATTTGAAAGTGTACCGTTTTCTGATGTTGATAAATCATTGTGGAGTGCCGATTATATTTATTCGGCTTACAAAGCAGGATATATTAACGGTTATACTGACGGAACATTCAAACCGGACAGCCCTATCACAAGAGCAGAGGCGGTAAAGATTATAAATTCAGTTCTTGAAAGAACGGATATGAGTAATACAGAAAATCCATTCAATGATGTTTCTGATAAGCATTGGGCTTATAATCAAATTCTTGAAGCAGTAATTAATCATAACGTAAACTAAAGAAGGGAGGAAGAGGAGAACCATTTGTGTATGGTTCTTCTCGTACTATTATGAAAGAAGTAAAAAAGAAAGTAACAGCAGTTGTATTGACAACAGCTATTGGTGTTACATCTGTGTCAGCTTTGGCTGATTTTGATAAGGAAACATCAAATACTGGTGTAAATGATACGAATATAACTGAGGTAACTGCAACACCGGAAGCTGTAAATGAACCTATAGCAAGCCCTACAATTGAGCCAACGGCAAGTCCAACAATCGAACCTACAGTAACACCAACGGATGATAATTCAGAATCAACATTAACACCAAATGATGATAAAGCCCCTTTTGAAGATTTAAACAATAATAATCCATTGAATGAGTATGTTTCAGATGATGATTTTGGAATTTCATTATTCTCAGGAAAAGAAACATATGATTCAGGAAATATTCCTTATGCAATGGATTTTTCATATACATATGATGAAGGAACATTATATATATATGGTTCGGGTGCTTTTCCGTCTAATATGCCATCAAGCACTTATTGGACAAATTCTTCTAATGTAAAATTTTCAGCGGGTACGGTTACAGATATTATATTTGAAGATGGAATAACTAAAATATATGAGCCTGTTTTAAAACCATTTAAAAATGTTGTTAATGTGAAATTACCAAGCACATTGACATTTTTAGCCGAAAAAGCATTTGCAGGTTGTTCAAATCTTGAAACAATTAATATTCCGGATGGTATCACTTCGATTTATGGGTATACATTTAACAACTGTAGAAAGTTAAATAATATAAAATTACCGGAAGGGTTAACTTATATAGATGATAGAGTGTTTTATGGTTGTTCAAGTTTAACAGATTTAACATTGCCAAGTACATTAAAAACAATTAATGAATTAGCATTTTCTAACGGTCCGAGATTTAAAAACAATGAATTAACTATCCCTAAAGGTGTTACAACAATAACGTCACGTTCATTCGAGAACATAAAAGATTTAAAAACTATTAATGTTGAAAATGGTGTAACAACAATCGAAAAATATGCTTTTGCTGATAATGATAGTTTAACGAGAGTAAATTTACCTTCAAGTATAACAAGTGTTGCAAATACAGCTTGTAAATATTATAACGAAGAAAAATATTCGACTTGTGACATTTATATAGATAAATATAAAGGTTCAATTCCTTGTTATTCAAATTGGGGAACAACAGGTACTATCTATTGGAAAGCAAGAGATTTCAAAAATACAACGGATAATACCGTAGTTATTAGTGATGTTGCAGATCAAACATATACAGGTTCACTTATTGCTCCTAATGTTACTGTTACTTGTAATGATGTTGAACTTGTAAAAGATACAGATTATACAGTCTCATATAGCAATAATAAAAATGTAGGTACAGCAACAATATCAATTACAGGTATCGGAGATTATACCGGCACAATTACAAAGAATTTTAATATTGTTGCAAGAGGTATTTCGGATACAACTATCGGAAGTATACCAAATCAAACATACACAGGTAATTCGATTTCTGCATTGCCGGTTATAACCTATAACGGAGCAACATTAACGAAAGGGACTGATTATACGTTAACATATTCCAACAATGTTAATGTAGGTACAGGAACTGTTACAATAACAGGTAAAGGTAATTTTACCGGAACAACTTCAAAAACATTTTCTATTGTATCTAAAGATATTTCACAAGTATCGTTTGGAACAATAGCAAATCAAAGCTATACCGGTTCAGAATTAACTCCTTTACCGACTATTACATATAACGGAAAAAGTTTAACTAAAGATGTTGATTTTAAAGCTACTTATTCTAATAATGTAAACAAAGGAACAGCTACTGTAAAAGTTGCCGGTATCGGTAATTTTAGCGGTTTAAAAACTGTTACGTTTGCTATTAGCTCAAGAAATATGTCTGATGTTAGTGTAGCTGCGATAACAGCACAAAAATATACAGGAAATAGTTTAACTCCTACAGTAACAGCTACATATAATAATAAAACACTTGTTGCCAATACTGATTATACTGTTTCATACAGTGATAACGTAAATGCCGGTACGGCTACAATCAAACTTTCAGGAAAAAATAACTTTACCGGAACTAAAAATGTAACATTTACAATTAATCCTGAATCTATCAGTAATACAAGTGTAAATACCATTCCTGAACAAAAATATATGGGTGTAGCAGTGACACCTATACCTGCAATAACATATAACGGTAAGACTCTTTCAAATAACACAGATTATACACTTAGTTATTCAAATAACAACAGAGTCGGAACAGCAACCGTAACGATTACAGGAAAAGGAAATTTTACGGGTACAACTTCTAAGAATTTCACGATTAAAGACTTTACACCTGATTCAAGTAATCCAATTTCATTGAATAGTGATAAGTTAAAAATTAATTGGGATAATACAAGCTATGTTTATGACGGAAATGAAAAGAAACCGAAACCGACATCTATAAGATATTACTTTAATGATGTTTATTCATATTCATTGATTGAAGGTCAAGATTTTAGCTTGTCATATGCAAACAATACAGATGCAGGAACAGGAATTGTAACGGTAAATGGTGTAGGTGGATTTAGCAACTCTAAATCAAATAACTTTACCATTACATCGGCAAGTATCAATAACGCTGTATTTACGGATATTGAAACGGCAGAATTCAGTGGCGGTAAACTATATCCGAACTTTACAGTAACAGTTGACGGCAGAGAACTTGTTAAAAATACTGATTATACAGTTGAGTATTCAAATAATGTACAAGTAGGTACTGGTAATATAAAAATTACCGGTATAGGCAACTACGTAGGTGTAGCTGAAACTACATTCACAATTGAGCCTTATGATCCACAAAGACATGATAAAGATCCTGTAGATATGAGTACATTACATCCTACAATAACAGGAACTTTTACCTATAATAAAGCCGAGCAAAAGCCTGTACCTACAATTGTATATCAAAAATATAATAATGAAACTTTAACAATGCTTGAATATACACTTGTCGAAGGTAAGGACTATAATTTGACTTACACGAACAATATCAATGCTGGAACAGCTACTTTGACTGCAACAGGTATTGGTGTGTTTAAAGGATACTGTGAAAAAGACTTTACTATCAATCCAAAGTCAGCGGAATCTCTTTCGATTGACACTATTGGTGATAAGGTATTCTCAGGTGTAGCTCAAACACCGGATGCTGTTATCAAAGATGTTGATTAAAATTTTGCCTAAGAGGATACTTTCCTCTTAGGTGTGGAGAAAATATATAATTTTGGTATAAAGGAAGTAATGAAAATATGGGTAGAGATTTTATAATTGCAGGAGTGTGTTTTTTATTATCGCTAATATGGATTGGTCTTTTAATCGTGTTTCAGGGAGGAATAGATTGTGCATTAGACTTTGTTTTAGAAAAATTCAAAATAGAGCCGAATGATGTGACGACTTTCTTAGGTATAGTTGCAGCAACAGCGATTGAGGTAGTATTTCTATTAATTATGTTTCCTCACATAGAGAATATTTTGAAAACAGTAAGACCGGTTATGAAGCTGATAGGGGAGATAATAGCAGGCTGTATTGGTGGAGCAGAAATTTGTGCTGCTTTCTATGCAAGTTTAGGTAGATTATAATAAATTGATTTTAGAAAGTGATGTAACTAATATGGAAAGAATAAATGAACTCATAAACGAATTAATAAATGAATTAGGAAAATTTTTAGTAAGTAATTGGCTGTATGTTATTTTGACTATTGTATTAACAGCTTTTATAATGGTTGTATGGTACGGATGTATGATTGTTTTTGGTGTATGGGATAGACTGGATGAATGGTTTTACCCTAATAACATTATTAATTCACTCATTGGAAGTATTATATATTTTGTGGTATTAATTTTTCCGATAGCTGCTTCTTTCTTTATCGTTGGTCTTTTTTGTAATATAAAATAAGTTGTAATGTAAATTTTGTTGATAACAAATGAATAGTATATAATAAATAAAATATTGAAAGGCAATAGCCTTTGTAGGGGAGGTCCTGATTTTTCACTCAGTACCTCCCTGATTTTTTTGTTATTTCTTGAATATAGAAAAATTAATAATTTATAAAAAAGGTCTTTAAAATGTTTGATTAAATTCTAACATTTTAAGGGCTTTTCTATTGAACAAAACATTTGAATCTGTCAAGCATAATATCATACAAATTAACAATTTATTCTTGTTAAAATTAGAGAATATTGCTATTAATGGTACAAAACTATTGATTTTTAGCCGAAAATATGGTATAATATAGTTAATAAAGCAGATGATAAGGAGAAAATATATGAAAAAATTTATTTCAAATATAATCGCAATCATAATGATTATTACAACTATAAATATACCTTTAGCAACAGCAGAAAGCAATGTTAATTATCCGCCGGAAGGTAATAAGTGTGGATATATATTTTCATTAAAAGAAACACCTGACTTTGATATTACAAATGATGATATTATTGTTATCTCAGCTGATGCAAATGTATATGTATCAAAATCAATTGAAGCCATAAAAGCAATAGAAGATAAAGTTGATATTAATTTTATTGCAGAAAACACACCAATTCAACCAATTCCGATTGTTGATGACAATTTAGAACTTTTTTCAGATGAAATATCAGAACCTAATAATACAGATATTCCTGAAACAACAAATATACCTGAAATAGATACACCTGTTTCAACTGAAACTCCTGAAACAACGGAAGAACCATCAGCTACAAATGAACCGACAGCAACGGAAGAACCAACGACAACACCTTTACCGGAGCATTATACAAATGATTTGCTATATTATCAGATGTGGCATCATAATGCTATGAGAGACTATGTATATCGTGAAAATGATATTACAGGTAAAGGGGTAAAGGTTGGTGTTATTGACACCGGAATTATGCGTGATTGGGAGGACTTTGAAGGTGTCGATATTCAAGATGGTATTAATGTATGTGCTTTATTAGATAATAATGAAGAACGTCTACATATTATGGGTGATGCACACCCTCACGGAACTGGTATAATTGGCAATATAGCAGCGAAAATTAATAACGAAAAAGGTATTGCCGGTATAGTTGATGAATGTACTGTAATACCGTATAAAGTCGAGGATACTGCTTGTTCAGATTTTGCAAATACTTGTGCCGGCATATTAAAAGCATTGCAATTAGCTTATGAAGATGGTTGTGATGTAGTTAATATTAGTATGGGTTCTGATCCGGACCTTACAGAAAGTCAAATACAAATGTTTAATACTGTTGTTGATTCAGTAACTTCTAATGGTATGATAATCGTTGCAGCAGCAGGCAATGAAGGTGAAGTTGACAAATATGGTGATTTGGCAAATGCTAATATATATCCTGCCTCTTGTAAGAATGTAATAGGTGTAGGTGCAGTCGAACCTAATTGTGATTCTGTTAAATTGTATGAAGATATTGCCAGTGGCTTGTACACGACTCTTGATAATCCACATGTATTTGATTCAAGAAGATTGGTTAATACATACACTTTTGATATGATAAATGATTTAGAGAGAAATCAATATAAAAAGTGCGATTTTTCAACAGCGAATGACAGTGTATTTATCTCAGCTCCGGGCAAAGAAATAAGAACTTATGCATACGGATGGGAAGGTGTTGCACCGTATATTTCTCATATGGGAACATCAGAAGCTACTCCAATGGTAGCAGCAGCTGCAATTGGTATAAAGCAAATGAGACCGTATATTGATACTGATATGTTCAAAGAAATTCTTAAAGAAACTGCAATAGACATTGACGGAGAAGGCTATGATGTAAATACCGGTTATGGTATGATTGATTTTGAAGGCATTTATAATTATGTTAGTGCCTTGCCGGAAACGGCACCTGAAAAAACACCTGAACTTACGATAGATTATAAAAATGAAATCATTAACGGTTTTATAAATGACGGAAACTATTACATTAACGATAAACCGATTACTTTAACAAGCAATAAAAATGAGATTGGAATTATATTCAGTTTTTCTTATGGTCAGATTGATGTTAACAGTGATTGGCTTGGAACATCTCTTAAAATTCAAAGAAAAGCAAGAAATAGCAGTTTTACTGACAGTGATGTATTATCATTAAACATACCTGCACGTCCTGAAGCTCCTAACGGTATTTTAACAACTGATACAACAATAAACGGTGTAGATAATACAATGGAATATAAAGCAACAAATTCAGATACTTGGACACCTTGTACATCTAATAAAATTGAAACAAGCACTTTGGGAGCAAATGAATTTGAAATAAGATATAAAGCTACAGATGCTGATTTTGCAAGTAATTCTGTAACTGTTCGTACAAAAATAAAAGAGGAAACACCGAATATTACAGTTGATTATAAGAACAATCAATTAGTCGGATTTGATTCTGAAAGTAACTATACTTTAAATGATAATGAAATAACACCTATTGACGGAAAATTAGATATTGCTGATAATTGGTATGGTCGTGATTTAACTATAACAAGAAAAGCAAGAAATGATGAATATGTTGACAGCAACAGTAAATCAATTCATTTACCAACATTGTCTTTAGCTCCAACCGGTATCGCAACGGCTGATTATAATATTTATAATGTTAATTCAGATATGGAATATAAATTAACAACAGAGACCGAATGGCATGAAATTAATTCGGAAATTCTTGAAAATGTTCCGTTTGGTATTTATGAAATCAGATATAAAGCAACAGATACGGCTTTTGCAAGTGAAATCTTTACTTTAAATGTAGAAGAAAAAGTTAAACCTAAAGAAATAACACCAACAATTGAAATTGAATACAGCAGAAGAACTTTAGATTACTTTAATAATACATCTACATATTTAGTCAACGGAAAAGAATATCATGCAGAAGATGGTTCATTGAATATTGAAGATTCTTGGTACGGAACTACCATAACGATAATATGTAAAGCATCAAATGAAAAATTTCAAGATAGTGACCCGCAAGAAATTTATATACCAACTCTCGGAGATGCTCCCGATTTTCTTGAAGTACAGGGAACGAAGATAAAAAATCTGAAAGAAACAGTCGAAATATCAAATAAGGGTGAAAATAATTGGTTTACAACAGGAGCAACAGAACTTGAACTTGAAGAAGGCGAATATGAAATCCGTTTTATGTCAACAACGACTTCATTTGCGAGTAAATCAATTACTGTAAAGTTAGAGAAAGAACCGGAATCAAACTATACGATTGAAACAGGTATTAAAAAGGTTGATAACGATATTGTATGTACTGCTGAAAACAATACTGACGGATATATTACAGCAACAGGAATAATCGCAATATACAGTTCATCAGGTACGTTATTAAAAATTGAAACTATTAACGGATTTAATGCCGGTGCTAATAATTATAGTATTTCAAATGACTTTAATGAGCCAATAAAAGTGAAATACTTTATATGGACAGCACTTGATAATATGACAGTATATGCGAATACTAATGTATCTGAATTAACAATAGATTAATTAAGAAAGAGTGAGAATAATGATATTAGGATTTGAAAAAAATGAATATGCAACTTATTATATTGAATACAGACTCGTTTTCTGTACAAGAAGAAGTAGAAAAATATTCAAGTTTGCTTCAATACGGAAAGACTTTAAAGAGGCTTTGGTTGAAATTTGCAACAAACATAATTTCCAGTTAATTTCGGCTGATACAAAAGACTATACGGCTGATTTGCGGATTAAATGCAATTGTGATTATAGTCCAAAGCAACTACATCAAATAATCAGAAAAGAATCTACTAAAATTTTAGCTGAAAAGCATCCTGAAATCATTACCAGTAAATCAATATGGACTAAAAATTTCTTTGTAACGACAAATTACACCATTAATTGTGATGATATAATAGCTGATTATATAGAAAGTCAAAAGCGTATAAGCTAAGAATAATGGAATTTAAGTGAAAATCAAAAATCAGGGAAAGAGAGCAACTGTTATGTTGTTCTCTTTTTTTTTGATTGATTTAATATTTTACCGCCATTTACTTATGAAAAGGTAGAAAAATGAAATAAAATAGGGACTATATTAATGAGGAATAAATTTTTTATTCCCAAACTTCCTAAGCAATAGCTCTGGGCAGTAAGCTCCTCACTATGCGAGATAAGCCGAACCCCAGAGTAATCCCTAATTAAGTTTTTTTTAAAATTAAAATGTGTTTGTATAAATAGAGGAGGAGTTATTATGAATATTAAAAAAATTATAAGCACAATAGCGGTGATTGGGTGTTTATCAGCTTGTATGATTCCGGCAGTGTCTTATGCTGATGAAATACAGTATGAACCCGAAATCAGTATGTTGGCTAATAAGGGGAATTATTCAATCGAATATGTCAAGTCAGGTTATGAACTCGATTATAGCACAACAAAAGAAAACTATAATATTTCTTTGAAATGTCATAACTCAAGCAATGAAACACGAACGGCAGACGTTTACGCTGTGTTGTATTCAAACGGACTTATTAAAGAAATAAGAAAGCAATCGTTGATTATGTTAGATGATTCATCAAACAGTGTTGTTTTTGATATTGATTCAAATATCTCTAACTTAGGTCCGGCAGATACTATAAAAGTCTTTTTGTGGGATAAGGATACAGTTAATCCACTGTGCAATAATCTAACAATAAACACACATATGTGAAAATAATTGTACTAACAGTCCTGAATTCTTATAATTCTCTTATTGACTTTAATTTAGCATATGCTATAATATAAGTATAGTATATGAAGTTTAGAGAATGTGGTTTTTCTGTATTCTCTTTTTATATTCAAAGTTTTGATTCAAAGAGCAATTAAACCCTATTTGGGCTTAGTTGCTTTTTTTTATTTTCATTTTTAGCTGAGAATATCAGCTTTATATAGATATTTAAGAGATTTTAAGGAGGAAAAATTATGATAAGTACAATAATTACAAAGTCGAATTCACTTAACAAGGTAGTGGATTTGAGAGATAAGCTAATTTTGTCAAAAACAGAGGATTACGCTCAGATGCACGGTATAGGAGGTAAGGACCACAATCCTAACAGTACAATTCAATGTATGATTTGTGACTATTCCGGTTCAGGCAACAGTAAAAGCGTATCAGCTAATATATCAGTTGATAAGGTTTATTACATTGCTGAACAGATAAAAAAGATTGTTTTCAAGCAAGATGAATCTGACAAATTAAGCATAACAGCTAAAGAAAAGTCAGATTTGGGAGTAGCATATAAAACCCTTATCAATGCAATAAGGGAAGGCAAAAGTGCTAATGCAGTCAGTTTAGATGCTGTACATAAAGCTGCTCAAATTCTTGTTTCGGTCGGTAAAGGAATTACTTCACCAATTGAAGGATATGATTTTACATATTCTCAGGATAAGGTTGATGTATATAGTAAAAAAGACGGAAAAGCACCGGTTAATAAGTTGCTGATAACACATCAGCCAATGTATAAAGGTAAGAAGAGTAATTATCCTTGGTGCATTAAAATTACCAATGGAGTTGCAGACATTATCGAAAAAGAAGGCGGTACTGTTAATTATAATGCGAAAACATTAAATGTAACAAATGAAGCCTTTATTAATATCTCCAATGAAGATATGTATCGAATGTTTACAAGAACTATCAGATACATTGAAACTTGGGAAAATGCCGTTGTACTTCCGAATGTTATAAACGGTTTGAAACAAAGGGAAGAAGAACGCAGAGAATATAATAATAATCGTTCATAAGAAACGTTGATTAATTGAAGTTTAAGGAGGAATTTATATGTTAGAATGTAAAGGCTTTGAGCCAAAAGAGAAACTTACTCAAATTGTAGGTATGAATGGAGAACTACAATCGTACTTAGAAGTGAAATACAGAATAGAGTGGTTCAATCAATATTGTGCCGAAAATGACATCAAAGGTGTTATTGATGAATCAGATATTAAATATCTTGAACAAGTTAAAATGTTTGTTGCAACTTGTAAAATTTATATGGATGATAAATTGGTTGCAACAGGGATTGGCGGTAAAATGGTTGATGGTGATATAACGAGTATGAATATGATTATTCAATCAGCTGCAACTATTGCGAAAGGCAGAGCTTTGGCTAATTGTGGTTTTGGTACTGCGATGTGTGCAAACAATGAAAGCGGTGAAAATCCTGATATTCTTCCTTGTGATGCAGGAATTACAATTAATACGGATAACAATCCGTTAATTAATAATTCAGCTGTTACAAAAACAAACGAAGAAAAACAGAAAATCTCCAAAACAGAATCCAAACCGCAATCAAAGGCAAAAGCAGAAAAAACTGTGAATGTGCCAAAGAATTTGACTGAAGCACAAGCCTTAATCCTTAGTATCGGTAAATACAAAGGAAAATCATTGGGAGAAGTCGCTGCAATTGATAAGCAATATATTGATTTTATGGCTAACAAATGCAGTTACCCTGATATTGTTGCAGGCTGCAAAATTATTTTAACTGCTTAATTTTTTATTTCAAGAGAGGGTTAAAATCCTCTCTTGGAGAAGGAGGAAATATGTTTGATTTTAATATCAGTCAAGTTGTTGGCTTATTAGGATTAGAAGTAAAAGGCAATATTGAAGGACGTTCATATAATGTCAGATGCCCTCATTGTGGGAAATTTCATATGAACATAGATAATACAAAAAATACTTTCAATTGTTTAAAATGCGGTATCGGTGGTGGAATATTAGATTTGTATTGCCGATATGGATTGAATAAAGAATGTACAAAAGATAACAGAGGTGAAGCACTTAAAGAAATTGAAAATTTACTTTGCTTAGATGATAAAAATACAATAGAATATAAAGAATACAAAAATGATTACACGACTTTGACAGATAGCCAATTAAATGAAGTGTATTCTGCAATTCTTGATATTCCTGAGTTAAAACTTAATTCAGATCATATTGAATCCCTGAAAAAAAGAGGTCTGACAGAATCTGAAATTGAGATATTCGGTTATCGGACAATGCCGGAGTATCTGTATTTTCCTAAAGGAAAAGATTGGAGCTTTAAGCTATGGGATAAATCAAATTTTGAAGAAATTTATTTTTCGATACCTGAATTTAAAAAAATAAGTCGTAAGCATATCATTTCAGGATTATTTATTGCACAACACCTTATAAAGAAAGGTCTAAAGTTAGACAAAATACCGGGATTCTTTAAATTCGGTAAATACTGGTGTTTTAGATATACACCGGGAATACTGATTCCGATAAGAAATCGTTATAAGGAAATTGTGAATTTTCAGGTAAGAAAAGATTTTGGAAAATTGCGATACATAACTTTATCTTCAAAAGGTTTTCCACAAGGAACGTCAAGTAGGGTTAGAGTTCATTTTCCAATTACCAATCCTGAAATTAATTCTGATACAATAATCAGAATTACAGAAGGTCCGTTAAAGGCTGATGTTGCTCTAAGTTTTACAACAAACTTAAATGTTGTATATATGGCTGTTATGGGTGTTAATTCTTTAAATGAGTTGAAACAGATATTTAAGGATATTAAACCGAATGATATTAAAATTGTTCAAAATTTTTTGGATATGGACAAACTTACTAATATAAATGTCTTAAAAGGTTCAAAGAATTTAGAAAAAATTATATTACAAAACGGTCATAAATACAAAATGGGGTATTGGGATGTAAAGTCTATTAAAACGGTTTATTACAAGCAATGTAAAATAATAAAACAGCTTGGAAAGGAGGTTGAACCAATAAAAAATAATTCACCAATTAATGAATTCATTTTTAGAATTCAAAAAAATACTTATTTATTTAATAAATACGGTATCCCTTTTGAAAAAGAATGGATAAACGATAATTCAAAAGGTATTGATGATTTTTTAAAATACATAAATTCATAAGTAAAATCCCTTTTTTAAGGGATTTTTTTATTTTACCGCCATTTACTTATGAAAAGGTAGAAATCTTTATTAAAATAAGGACTATATTAATGAAGGCAAGTTTATAGCCGTATTCTCAATGCCGAATAGAATATGAGAATTAAATATAACACTTAAAACTGAATATAGAGTGAACAATAATAATCGTTTCGACTTGTAGTATGAGAATTTGACACATGTCTCATACTCTCTATTCTTTTTCTCCAAATAATGAATAGATGAAATTTGTGTCATCAAAATTAAATATTGAAAAATTCGGATTTATAATTGTCAAATTGTCATATAAATCTTCATACTTTTTTCTATTCGGCAATCTAAGAAAAGGAGTTTTGAAAAATGAATAACTTAAAGAAAATCTTATTGGTAGGACTAAGCACTGCTATGTTACTACAGAGTGTTGCTTTTGCACAACCGGTTACTGATTTTCGGTTTAAATCGGATTATAACGTAACACTTGAAGGGTACGGTGACTCAGAGGACGTTGGCTCAGGCGAAAATATTACAAGAGTACAGCTTGCAAATTTACTGTATAGAACATTTTCTGATGAAACAAAGGCATCTTATTTTCAGAATGTAAATACTTTTACGGATACAGATAAAGACGCTTGGTATAATGATGCCGTATCTACACTTGCAAATGCAAATGTATTGTATGGATATAGATGTGGTAAATTTAAACCTGATAAAAATGTTAAGAGAGCAGAATTGGTAGCAATCCTTTCAAGGTTTATTTCATATGATGATTATGAAGATAATTGTACTTATACAGATATAAACGGTCATTGGTGTGAAAATGACGTGAAAAGGGCTTATTCGGAAGGATGGATAAATACAGAAACAGATAAGTTTGGACCGGAGGACATAGTTACAAGAGAAGAAGCAATAAATACGATTAATTCATTTCTTGACTATGTTAATGATATATGATAACAAATGCTATTATTCCTTCTTTTGAAGGGGTAATAGCTTTTATTTTGGGTTGGATTATAACCGGTTTTTATGATAAGACGGTTATTGATAAAAAGAAAAAGTATTTGCACAAAATATTGAGTAGTATCGGATATATGTTCGGAACATTGTTGATTGGCAAAATAGTGACAAATATGCTTGACAGTAATCTTTTGGCATCAGTATATTTGTATATACCGTATATAATAACGATACTTATTTTAATGGTAATATCAATGACAGATATATGCAAAAGAATTACATATACATTACCAATTTATTTAGCGATTCTGATTATATTAGTATTGAAATGTATTTATTTAGGTAGAGTGTATGGAATTATGCAAATAGTTATACATATTGGTTTACTTATTGTTTACGGATTTGCTTGTTATATAATCAGTAAATTCGGAAATGAATGGATTGGCGAGGGTGATGTGGATATATATTTTTTAATTAATCTGACTATACCTTTGATGGGTTTAATGTTTGTTATAGCTTCTTTAATCTTAATAGGAAAACATAAATTGATTGAAAAAATCAATAACAAATTGAAATTAGCAAAAACGGATAATATTGTTGTAAATATTAATTTGCCTGCACAGGAAAGCTCAAATGAGTCCTGCGAAGATAAAAATATTTCTATACCGTTTGTTCCGGTGATGTATTTGATATATATAATTTGCATTGCTATATTCATTTTATAAAAAAAGTCGTTGACTTCATTATATACTGTGTTATAATAAATATATAAGATATGAAGTCTATGAAAATGGTTATAATAAAACTGTTTTCTTTTCATTAATATAGTTTTATTTTTAGAGTAATTAAACCCTAATCGGGCTTAGTTGCTCTTTTTTTATTTTCTTTTTTACAGCTGCTTGTGCTGATTATATATAGTAAGATTTTTAAGGAGGAATGAACTAATGTTCATAATATTAGCCGGAATATTAACGGCAATCGTTTTAGAAATAATTGATTATCTCAATTATTTGGAAAAGTAAGTAAAGAATTATATTTTTTTAAGGAGGAATTTTTATGAGTTACAATATTTACGGAGAGATTTATTATGATGGACACACAGATTTTGGATTTGGATTTTGCAATTACTGTGATTGTGATAATGATCATAGAACGGAAATCAATAACAAGAACAGTAAGTATGTTATTGACGGATATTCGTTCGGAACAGCAACAGAAGCAGTTAATTATCTTATGTCAGATGGCATGACATATGATGAAGCTATTGCTTATCTTGAAAATGAAGGAGGTGCTTTTTAATGGCAACTCCTATTATTTTTAAGAGTCAATCAAGTTGGGATATAAAAAGATTAAAAGCCCTCGGTTTAGAAAACGACAGTCCGAGAAGAAAAGATGCTGATTCGATATGTTCATTGAATACAAAAGGTTATTCAACAATCAATGCCGATATAACCAGAGCATTAATGTATATGTCGGATAAAACAGGAACAGATTATGCAGTGGTTAAAGTCTCATCGACTAAAGTTGCTGCTGAAAGAAAATTATCTGACGGCAGTCATGAGATCGTAACCTACCAAATTAACGGCGAAATTAAAGCCGTTAAGATTAATACTGCCGGTGGAGCTGAACCATTCAAAGCCTTGGGAAATAAGAATGATGCTATTCATTTGACCACACTATTTATGGCGATTATAGCTTTAGTTGGAAGTGTAGAATTTGATTTGTTTACAAATGTTGAATCGGTATTGAGTGATATACAAAGAATATTAATCTACACTCAAATAATTCCATTATTAGAAGAAGAAAAATCAAAGTTATGGTGGGTGAATGACTACATATATCAGAAAATACTTGATGGAAGCATTAAAATCAATATACCGGATGATGGTAATATTGATATGCTTAGTAAACGAACTATTTCATCCGGTTCGCTGAATGGTGAAGTTATATACGGAACACCTGATATTCTTGTTGGAAATTCAAAAAAGAATAAGAAAGCAAAAAAATTAACAGTGGAATCTGCAAAAAAGGAATTTGCATCTTTTATTAATTCTCATAATTGGAGTGATGAAGAAAGAATGCTTATCCCTCAATTCCCTGATGATTTTCCGATACCACCTGAAGTAGCCAAAATGGCTAAACGTTATATTGCATCAAAAAGCGATAAACGTCCTATGGTGAACTTTATGTGGAGAGGTATAACATCTTACGGAAAATCAACCGGTGTGGAAGTAATGGCTTGTATTCTTGATATGCCGTTACTGAGAATGACGTGTCATACTGATATGGTGACACAAGACTTCTTGAGTGACTTTGTACCGGATACAAGTGCTGCTGCAAATACTGATAATTTACCTGATTTTGAAACCATTCAGTTTGATCCTGAAATGGCTTATGAAATGCTTACAGGAACAAGAGACGAAAATGCAACAGAAGATATGTGTTTGAAAGCATACGGCGAAGCTGTTGCGAAGCGTAATAGTTCATCACCACATTTTGTTCATGTTATGAGCAATTATGTGAAAGCATTAACAAAAGGTTATATTGTGGAAGTACAGGAAGTATCTCGTATAAAAGATGCAGGCGTACTTGTCGGACTAAACGAATATGACAGACCAAACAGTGTAATTCCGTTACTGGACGGTTCATATGCAAGACGAGATGAAAATGCCATTTGTATCTTTACAGATAATGTTGGCTATAATTCTTGCAGACCTGTTGATCCATCAGTTTTAAGAAGAATGTCATTCATTATTGATTCATATGAATTGCCAAAAGAAATGGTGATAGATCGTATTAAGTATAATACCGGTTTTGATGATGATGAAATAATTGAAGATTGTTATAACCTTTGGAACGATTTTTCGCAGTATTGTCAGGAACATGATATTACACAAGGTGCGGTATCTGTAACAGAGCTTGAAATGCTTGTAATGACAATTAAGTATGACGGAATATCAAATATTCTTGAAAATATTACAGATACATTAGTATCTAAAGCGACTTCGGATTATGAAGAACGTCAAGAATTGTTGGATTTCATTAATACTAATATCAGCAAGTATAAAGAGCTATCGTAAGGAGAAATTTATTTTTTTAATAAGCAGACTTAATTTCTAAGTCTGCTTATTGGTTTTGAGGAGGAATAGATATGGCAAATGCTATAAAAGTAAGAAAAAATGAAATAGAAAAGACAATCACAGATGAAGAAATCTTTACATCCGAAAAATTTAAAAGCAGAATGCAAAACATTGTTAATTCTATTTTATATAAGCAGTTTAGGCAACCGAAAGTATCGTTTGAGCATGATCCTAAAAGCTCATGTACTGCTTATACTGACGGAACAAAAACACATATAAATACTGCAAATGGAGTAATTCAATATTACACCAAAAGAGAATCAAGAATATTAACCATAATTGGAATATTATCACATGAATGTGCACATATATTGTATTTACAATTTAAAGAAGAAAATGCAATAATGGATTCGCTTAAACAAAACGGTGAATTATTTGGAGAAATTATGCCGGAAGATAAGATTGAAGAAAAATATATTAAAGAAATAGAAGAAGCGTTAAATAATGAGAATTACAGACCTATATTCTGCAATATATATCATCAGCTTTCAAATATCTTTTCAGATGTGCATGATGAAAGAAAAATAACAGATGATTATCACGGTTTAGTTGAACAAGCATTAATATATTCAACTGAATCACTTAGAGGACAATCAGAATCAGTTGAAACGTTGACTGAAGCAATAAAGAATAAACAAGCAGATGAATTATCTGTTATGTTCTCTTTAATTCTTCAACAGGCAAGATTCGGTTCAGTTGTAATAGAAAATGAATCTAAGTTAAAAAGCAATGAGCTTTTAGATAACATCATTAACATTGCACCTGAAATTGAAAAAGGTACTACAACGGATGACTTAAATGAAAAGTTCAGTGCAATTAATAAATGCTTGTTGGTTCTTTGGAAATATATCAGAGAAATGCTAAATGACAATCAACAGAATGGACAAAATGGTAATCAATCTAATGATTCTGATAACAGTCAAAGCAATCAACAACAATCAACACAAAATGTTATGAATAGTTTAAATCAAGGTGCTAAAAATGCAGTAGGTAATGCTTCGGCGATACCTCAAAACAGAACGAATGCACCTCAGAAGAAAGGAGATAATAAATCTGCCGGAAAAGTTATGTCAGCAGAAGAAGCTGAAAATATAGTAAAAAACATTGCAAAAAGTATTGTTTCTGAGCAAGCAAATGAAAAGGCTAAACGAGAAGCAGAAAATACATTAAAAAGTGATGATTTACAGATTATCAATTCAGCTGATATGACATCATCTCATAAAGGTATTCCATATTCAGTAGAGCGTGACTTAGAAGTTGACAATTCAGATAGGATAGAATATCAAAAACAAATGAAAGAATTAGGTCCTATTTCAAAAAAACTTCAGAATAAAATGAAATTTATTCTTGATGATATGAAACAAGGTTGTAAATTGACGAGAAGGCAATTCGGACGAAAAATTGAATCAAGAGATACATTTAGGATAGATTCAAAATTTTTCTCAAACACAAAATTGCCACAGGATTTGCCTGACATGGCTATTATGGTTTTGATAGACGAATCAGGATCAATGAGTGGTTCAAGAATAGAAGCTGCAAGAAAAGCGGCATATCTATTATATGACTTTGCATCAGGTTTAAATATTCCTATTTGTATATGTGGTCATAGTAATAATTATGAGGTGAATTTTCAACAATACACTTCATTTGATAATATATCAAATAATGACAAATACCGCTTAAATCATATCAAATCAAAAAACGCAAGTAATCGTGACGGTATGGCGATTATATTTGCTGATGAATTATTGGTTAAGAGACCGGAAGAAGTTAAACTAATGTTTATAATATCAGACGGACAACCGAATGCCGATAATTATGGCGGTAATTCTGCAAAAGAAGATATACGTTCAATAGTATCGAAATACAAAAAGAAAGGTATTCAAACTTTTGCTGCCGCTATTGGCGATGATAGAGAGCGAATAAGAGAGATATACGGTTCAGGCTATCTTGATATTACTGATTTAAGCCAGTTACCAAAAACTTTGGTGAATATGGTAAAGAAAAGATTAATTTAAGTTATTTAGCTTCTCTCTTGACAGGGAGAAGCTATTTTTGAAAGGGGTTTTGATTTTGAAACAAAAGATGATAACAATAATTCTAATTGTATTAATATTTGTGAGTAATATATTTACTTTTACTTTTTCGATTATAAATAGTGGAAAATTAATTGAATTAAGAAATTTATGGATAGAAACGGCAATGAATACTTTTCACCATAAATGGCTTGCTACAAGCATTTTTCCACAAGATATTATTGATGAAGTTATGAACAAAAAAGTTGAAATGGTAGACAGTTCAGCAGCAAATACAAACAAGGTTGAGGATACAATAAAAAAAGAAATGAAATCTGAAATTTTTTCTTTATATGAAAATAAAAGTAGAGATGAATTAGATTTTGCCGGAAATCCTGTTTATGTCGTAGATAATAAACAGCGAATTGCAATTTCCAATATATATGGTGAATCATATGTAGGAAAGATAGCAATTATAGAAGAACCATCAAGAGTATTTATCGGGCATACATCAAAAAAGGATGTTGTTGGAAATAACATATTGACATATTTAGAACGATATAATGCCATACTCGGCGTAAATGCAAGTGGATTTGCAGATTATGACGGTGTTGGAGACGGTGGTGAAATTATGGGACTCAGCTATTCAGAAGGTGAAAGTTGGGGAACATATATTGATACATATAATACTATCGCTTTAGACAAGGATAATAAACTGATTATAGGAAACATTTCTGATTGGTCAAACATTCGTGATGGTTGTCAATTCAATCCTGCATTAATTCTCAATGGTGAAAAACAAGTTGAAGGTTCTGCCGGATGGGGAATTTCACCTCGAACGGCTATCGGACAGAGGGAAGATCGAGCAATATTGATTCTCACGATTGACGGTCGTAAACCGGGTTATAGTTTGGGTGCGACTATGGAGGATTGTGCAAACGAATTATTAAAATATGATGTTGTAAATGCTGCTGCTTGTGACGGTGGAAGCAGTACAATTATGGGTTATAACGGAGAAATAATAAATCGTTGTAGTTCACCTCAAGATGGCGGAAGGTATTTACCTAACGCAATTTTAGTAAAGAAAATTGCTTGACTTCATTTTTAATTATGATATAATTTACTTATAAAGTATGAAGTTTAAGCAATAGTTATATTGTTTTTTCTAATTATAGTTTTATATAGAGCAATTATAAATCCTATTTGGAATATAATTGCTCTTTTTTTATTTTCTTTTTTACAGCGTTGCTGTTTATATACAAATTAAAGTAAATTTTTAAGGAGGAATTAATATGACGATTCGAGAAATCGAAAAATTAACATTTGCTCAGGCAAAATCAATAGCAATAGAAACCGTGAAAATCAAAGAACATGATTGTTTCTTTGTGGAATTGGGTGAACATTTTGGATATTCAGTTTTGGTATTCAAAAATGGTAGGCATATTTATAATGCAAATGACTATGAACTACTTCATTCATTCACGGTTGAGAAAAATGGAAAAGAAGGCATATGGCAATATTACATTAAGTCACTAAATAAGAAGTTATTTACTGATTCAGAATTGCTTGAACCGATAGGCTCTTATGAAGAATATAACAGAAAAGATTATTTTCTTCGTAATCTTTGGATAATGAGATATGACTATATCTCTGCGTTCGCAATTACGGAGGAGGACCAGAACACTATTGAAGAAGGGAAGAAAAGTCATCCTTTCTTTAATTCGATGTCATTTTGCTATGTTGCAAATAAAGAAATTATTGATGAAGAATCGAAATATTTTGAGCATTTGCAAAAAGAGTATGAAAAATTATCAAACGATTTGGATTCTTTTAGAGAAATAATTGCAACTGAATTGGCGAATCACGAAGCCTGTTTGACTTGTGATTATAAAGAGGCTCTTTCGGCAATCGGATTAAAATTTGATGATTTGCCTATTGACAAGCAAAATATTGTTAAAGTCGAATTAAAAAAGCAAATAGACAATTATCAAATGTAAAAGTTAAGAGGGTGAAAAAATTGGAAAACATCAATTTATTAATTGTAGACAGTGAACATATATCAAAAATAAGGTTAACAAAAGTTCATTCTGTTCTAAGAAAAATCTTAAACAATGAATTTTTCAATGATACCATTAAACCTATACGAATCGGATTATTTCAGAATGATGAATTAATTGGCTGTATAGATATGGCATCATTTATTACAACTGAAAATGCTCTTAATGATTTAGCAGAAGTTTTCCCGAATTTAACAATAGAACAGAATAATAGAAAATCTGTAATTATTATATCAGTAAAAACATCATGTAACCGTGATGGATGTGTGAAAGTTTTAAAGCCAATATTCAATGAGTTGTCCACTTTTACACAGCTATTTTACTTAGATAATAATATAAAAATGATTAATAATGAGAATTATTATGTTTGTTAAATGTAAAAGGAGTAAAGTATGAAAGAACAAATTAAAGAAAAACTACAATATTTATTTAAAGGTTTCATTATTCTATTAATACCGGTAATAATATTAGCTTTCGGTTTTTCTGTTGCAATGCTTTGCGATTGGGATGATTTAACATCCGATAAGGTTTGCACTCAAATGTCAGCAACGTATATATCAAAATATGAAAAAACAACAGTAAGTATGGTAGGCACTGTAAGTGTTACTCATAGACATTATTATGTTAAAGTTCAAGTAGAAGATGGAACAATAACGGATATAGAGGATAAGCCATTATATGACAGAACACCGGAACAAAGCGAAATCAATTTGTATAAGATTGAAAAATATAAGAATGACAAACTTAAAAGTACCGAATATTCGGTGACAGACATTGAAAGATGAAAAGGAGGAATAATGTGAGTAAAGCAAAAATAAATATAGTTCTTGACAAAATTAAAAATATGACAGAAGATGAAAAAGAAAAATTGATTGAAATGACTGAAATAACTATTGATTATGGATTAGGAGCAACACTATCTGATGAAAGTATTGCTATCTACAATCATTTAACAAAGGAGAGATAAAGAATGAAATTGGATTTCCCATATGATATTAACATTAAGAATAAAAAAGATGCTAAAAAGGTACTTAAAAATTTTTGCACAAATTGTCCACAGTATTACAATAACTGCAAAAAGGCAATTTATATGCAATGCCGTGAAGTAAAAAAACAAATTGCAGAGGAATATAAGATTTCAGATTAATACCGGCAGGAGGATAAGGGGTATGTTGAATTTAAAGAAATTTATGCGAAAAAAACGCAAAAAAATCAACAAAGCAAAAGAAGAATTGAAATTTCAAATTGAATGGAAACAAATTATATTTGAGATTAATCAATTTGCAAAGGAATGTAGTGAAAAACAAGCACGAAAAGAGTCTATGTTCGGTCGTAGACAAAATTCGATAATAAAAGGATGCTTGCATGATGAATATTATAATAAATATTCACATTAATAAGGAGGAAATTATGAAGAAGATTGAAAAATACCGCTGTGAAATTTGCAAAACCGAGTATTCGGACAAAACGGATTGTTTGCAGTGTGAAAAAAGTCATAAAACACCGGTTGAAATAACTAATACAAGATATTTACCATATTCACAAAATCAAAATTGTTATCCTATTTCAGTTACGATTAAATTCAATGACGGTAAAACACTAATTTTCAAAAGATAATATAGAAAAGTATCTCTGAATGGGATACTTTTTTTATTTTACCATTATTTGCTTATGAAAAGGTAGAAATAATACTTAAAAATATATCGTGAACTATGTATTGACTGTTTTATTGTCTGTGTTATAATAAAAATAGATATATGAAGTTTAGAATATGACTTATTTCATTATTCTTTTATTATAAAATAGTTGATTTAGAGTAGATTATTTAAAAAAATAATCTGCTCTTTTTTTATCTACAGTGAAAAACTATTAAATAGTGATATTTAAAGGAGGAATATTTATGAGTAAATTAATGAACGTAAATGTAATTGATGTATTGAGTCAGATTTCAAAAATCAATACAAAACATTATCAAGAAACAGATTTTGCACTTGATAATGAAATTTTCAGAGAAGCAGCTATTTCAGATAAGGACGAGCAAAAGCATTTTATCTGGATTACGAGACGGTGTGGAACTAATACTTTGAGAGAAAGCAGAATCTTTGTAGAAGATTCATATGATAGAAATGTTTTAGAATTTTATTCGGAAAATGAGCAAGTATTCGCTTACTATGTTGATATTACCGGATTAAACAAAAATAACAACATAATCGGCAATATATACGAGTGTAATCTTCACGAATTAAATGATTTGTTAAAGAACAATTCATTTAAAACCAAAAGCTATGTTTATTATTTTGAGAATGAAACTGTTACAAGAGAAGAAGATGAGTATAATTATGATTGGTTGTCATCTGTTAAAGAAAGTAATGAATTCGGAAAATATTTAGGTTATGACATCGAAGTTCATGATGAATACGAATTAAAGAATTTGTTACAAGAAATCAGAAAAAAAAGAAATAAGCAAAAAGAAGTAAATATAGCGAATATATTGAAAAAAGTAGAAAAGGAGAATGAAATATGAAATTAATAGGAAGTATTTATTACAACAAAGAAGAATTGATTTATTCAGATGATTTGATAAGGTTTAAACAAGGTGGTATAAATCAAATACCGAGTGAAGTAGATTCAGAATATTTAAGTGATTGGGCATATTTTTTATCAAAACCGTGGTCTACTTCAAACATTAAATATATAACAAAAATTAATCAAGCAGCAAAAGATGATAATGAATTTTATGTAACCATATATGAGGTAGTTGGTTATGATGCTCTTACTGCTAATATCAGAGGATATGGAAAAACACCACAAGAATCTATGCAAAAATGTATTGATAATTATAACAAGATTCAAAGTACATATAATGTAGAACATTAAGGAGGGAAAGAAAATGGCTATTTTTAATTCAAATTTTAAGTATCATAAGGATACAGTAGAAAAACACCCTTTGACTGAGGAAGAACTTCTGTTTTTGAAAGCATTTCAAACAGAACGCAATACCCAAGATACGGTTTGTCAGGCAAGTCCGAGATATTGGGTTATAAAAGGCAGTAAAACTGTGTTTGAAGATGGGATTGACGAGGGAGAAGCAATCAGAATTAATGGTGAGTGCTTTTATGATGCTAATACCGGTGACTTAACTTCGTTATTGACTAATACAAAAGAGAAACTTGAAGATTTTTTGGATAAAGATGATTTATATTTCACTGAAGAAAATGAATTAATTGTAGTGAATGACGGTGAAGAATATGTTGTTGATGATATTACATCTGCATTTGAAGCGTTATCTGATATTCTATATATGGATGATGTTGAAATCGGCAGTTATGAGAAGGAAGATATTTTTTATGCGGATATAATGTTTTTAACTCATAAAGAATGTGAAAATCATCTTAGAAAATATGGATATAACTATAGCGAAGATGCTCACGCATATGCTATGACAGCTTATCGCAGTCCGGAAGTAGAAACATTGTTAAATATTTTGGAAACGGTTGATTGGGATTCTGTCAATTTCAAAGAGTAAATTTGCATACTTCAACAGATAGTATCTTATTTGAAATCGAAGAAATAAGTTGACTTCATTTTGGATTGTGATATAATATTTATATAGATATGAAGTTTAGAAATAGTTTAAACTGTTTCTTTTTACAAATATAGTTTTTATTAAAGAACAATTAAACCCTAATTTGGGCTTAGTTGTTCTTTTTTATTTTCTTTTTTACCGTAATACATACGGTTTATATATATTATTTTATCACAAGGAGGAATTACTTTGAAAGGAATATCAAATTTCATTACATTTATCGTTTGTGTTGGAATATTGGTTGTTGGTATTATTCAACCGTTTATTTTAGCAAAAAATGATAGTTTAACAATCAAATTGTTTATATCACATTTGATGAATTGTATGTTTATGATTGCATTAAATGTGTTTATGAGAAAAATTTTAAAGAATGAAATGGAGGAAACAATATGAAAAAATTTTTTGAATGTAATTTGCCGAAGAAAGCGGCATCATACGTTGATGTAAGAGCTACGAAGAGAATTAATAATATCCTTACAAACATCCATAATCGAATGGATAAATTGGAAGAAGCGTTGAATCTGACAGGACTTGAAGGTGAACAGTTTGCTAAAGGTGCAAAAATACTCTTTGATCAACAAGCTAATTCAGGTGAATCGTTAATTGATACAATGACGGCTAAAGAAATTGCTGATTATGTTAAACCTATTGCTGAAAAGATGCCATATCAAAAGCGACACGAATGGGATAATGCAGAAGTTATAGTTGATACCGCTTTTTTGTCTATTCCTGAATGGGAAGCAATCAGAACAATCGGTATCGGTGGTAGTGATGCCGCTATAGCTTTGGGTGTATCACCGTATAGGACTGAATTAGAGTTATACTATGATAAGCATTGTATACCGGAAGAACTTGATATTGAAAAGAATGAGGACAAAAAGGGCAAAGAATTTATCTTTTCTTACGGTCATAAAGTTGAAAGCCTTGTAATTGAAACTTTCTGTAATATTACAGGAGCAAAAGTTATTCCTGAAACAAGAATGTTCAGAAAAAAGAGTATGCCATATATAACGGCAAATATAGATGCGATTGTTGAAATGCCGGATGGACGTATATTTGTCTTTGAAGCAAAAACAACAACGTTTTTCAATAAGAGTGCTTGGGAAAATAACAAAATTCCTGTACAGTATTTGCCACAATGCAGACAATACTTGTCTGTTCTTGATGATCCTAAGATAGCAGGAACATATATCGGCTGTATTTACGGAAATACAGTGAATGAATTTGTATGCTCATATGTCGAAAGAGATATGCAGAAAGAACAGGAACAGCTTGATGAGATAAAGTATTTTTGGGATACATACATTCTCGGTAATCAAAAACCGGACTATTCAGGTAAATCTGAAACTGATTTGAAAATTCAAAGAAGATTTTCAGGTTCGGCAGATAAGAACGCTCCGGCAGTTGAACTTATACCACAAGATGTAGAAATAATTAAAGAATATCTTGAATTAAATGAGCAAAAGAAAAAACTTATCGCAAAAGCTGACGGTATAACCAACAAAATGCAAAGCCTGCAACTCATGATAACGGAAGAACTCGGCAGAACTGTTAAAGGAACAGTGAAGAAAGATGATTCAAGCTATTATGAAGTAAGTTACGCACCTCGTTCATACACATCGTTAGATAAGAAAATGCTAAAAGCATCATTTCCGGAAGTATATGAAAAAGTAATAACTGTGATACCTGAAAATACAAGAGTGTTTTCAATTAAGGAGAGAAAAATAGTGTAAAATTTAATTACTGAGTCCATAATTGGACTCAGTAGATTTTTTAGGAGGAATTAAATTGTTAATTACAAATGCAAAATATTTAAAAAAGATAGTAAAAGAGAATAGTAGAATATATGTATGTTCTCCATTATCGGCTCATACGAAAGGGGGAATACAATTAAATATGCTTTCAGCCAGAGATAAATGCAATTATCTTAACGGTATGTTTAAAGATACAAATGTCAAAGTTTGGGCTTCACATTCGTATTTGCCGATGTTCCTTGATGATAATGTATTATCGGAAAGAGAACTGGCTATAAAATTTGGAATGGAGCTTCTATCAATAAGTGACATTTTATATGTTTTCGGTGATAAAATTTCAAGCGGTATGAAAAACGAAATTATGTATGCCATATCAAACAATATACCAATTGTATATGAAAGTAATGTAAAGCATAAATTATTTGAATTTTTGAAGGAGGAATGATTATATGGAGAAAATAAATGCTGCATATATAAAAACCATATATCAAAAAGATGATTATATTGTAGCTGTTTATAAAAGTGAAAAAAAGAATATCACCGTAACAGGATATAATTTACCTGAAACTCGTAATCTATCAATTAATTTTGAGGGAGATTATGTTAAAAACAAATACGGAACTTCATTTAATGCAACGTCTTTTGAAATTGAAAAACCGTTGGATTTAAAAGGTTTTCGTACATATATGTCATCATTAAAATGCGGAATTGGAGATAAGATTTCAGAAAAGATATTTAAGAAATACGGTAAAGAGATCTGGAATGTATTAGATAATGAACCGGAAAGATTACTTGAAATTAAGGGTGTTACTCAAAATAAACTTGATAAAATCCTGATTAAATTAAAAAACACAAAAGTAATCAGAGAAATTATGGCTGTATTTAACGGTTTTATAAATTTATCATTGAAGAAAGCCGAAAAAATTGCATCTGAGTTTGGACCTAATGCAAGTATTATATTGAAAAACAATCCATATGAACTGATTAAAGTTAAAGGGATAGGCTTTTCAACTATTGACCAGATAGGCAAAACCTTACACGCTGACTTAGCTAATCCACTACGCATCAAAGGTGCAACTTTTTGTATTTTAGCAATGGTTGAAGCTAAAGGAAGTGTGTGTATTCCAAAACCTATTTTGATTAGAGAATTAATGAATTTATTAAATAAGGATTTAAAATCTAATGTAGTTGATGAGCTGAAAATTAATGATGTTCTTTATGATATGGTTCAAGATAATGATATTGCATTTGAACATATTGATGAAAATAAAATATTAGTTTATGATATGAACTCATATTATGCAGAGTGTTCGACTGCAATGCACATAAGGAAAATCAAAAATGGTACTCACGAAATGTTTGAGACTTCAAATGTTCTGAAATATCTAAATGAGTATTCATCTCTTAATAGTTTTCAATTGGCTGACTGCCAAAGGAATGCTGTTATTAAAAGTTTATTAAGTCCAATGGTGATTATAACAGGAGGTCCGGGAGTAGGTAAGACAACTATTGAAAAGGCAATTTTATACGTCTTTGAAAGAGTTGCTAAGAACCGAAATGTTTTGTTATTAGCTCCGACAGGCAGAGCTGCAAGGCGAATGTCAGAACAAACAGGTTATTCCGCTCAAACTATTCATTCAGCTTTGGGATATAGTTGTGATGATGATGGTGAAGAATTTATGCAGACTTCTAATCTTGAAGCGGATTTAATTATTATTGATGAGGTTTCAATGATGGATCAATTTATTGCAGCAAAATTATTAAAAGCAATTCCATCAACTTGCAGAGTGATTTTTGTCGGTGATCCTGATCAACTTCCATCTGTAAGTGCCGGAAATGTATTAAGAGATATGATTGATTCAGAAAGAATAGATGTTGCTAAATTAGATGTTGTATTCAGACAGAATGAAGAAAGTGTAATTGTTAAAAATTCACAGAAAATAAATTCCGGCGATACACATTTAGTATATAGTAAAAAATTTATTCATTGTTATAGAGATAATAACGAAGAAATCTTTGAAAAAGCCAGTAACTTTTACGTAAATTGCGTAAAAGCATATGGAATAGATAATGTTGTATTGTTAACACCTTGGCGAAATAAAGGTACGCTATGTGTGAATGAATTCAACAAACATTTGCACGAACGGTTAAATTCAAAAAAATCAGATGAGTTAACTGTAAATATAAACAATGTTGAATTCAGAATCGGTGATAAAGTTATGCAGACAAAAAACACTGATTCAGCAAAAAATGGTGATACAGGGTATATTATAGATATTTGTTTGGGTAATGACGAAAACGGTGAGTTTACGACACTTGTGAAAATTGAATTTAACGGTGATGGTAATATTATTGATTATACTAAAGATGATATGAATAATATTGTACATGCATATGCCAGTACAATCCATAAATCGCAAGGATCGGAATACAAAATTGTCATATTAATTATGGCGTTGGAACAACGTTTTTCGTTAAAGCGAAATTTATTGTATACAGGTGTAACTCGTGCTACTGATATAGTGGCATTATGCGGTCAAAAAAGTGCTGTTGATTATGCAATAAGCAATAAGCAGCCTGATAAAAGAGTTACATATTTAAAACAGCGATTGAAAAAGGCTTTATACAAGACAAAAACAGCAAAGGAGGAAACAACATATGAACAATTTGGATTTTAAGATGAAATCAATATATCATAGAAATCCTGAAACTACACTTATGCTTAACGGAATTCAATATACATTATATTGGACTCCACATGCACGAGAGAGAATAATAAGTCGATTAAAATCAAGTCTAATGCTTCAAAATACATATATACTTGATTTTATAAATGATTTATCAAATTATGATAAAAATATTTTAAAACAGAACTGTGAATTTACCGTAAGAGATTTTAAAACAGGATTATTTGCAGTTATCAATGTTTATAAAAATAAAATACGAATTATTACTTGTGGAGATGTTAATCATCTATATCCATATGCTAATAATCTTACAATTCAACGAAATATGAATAATACGTTTCGTATATTTAATTGGGCTGTTTCTTAACAGCCCCTTTTTTTATTTAACAAAAATATAAAATAGAACGATTATATTACAATTTAGACTTGACATAACACATAGAATATGGTATAATATAGGTATAAAAGTTAAGATATATAGTAAGCCTTTGGGATAAGATTTTAAGCAATCCTTTTGGTATTTTTTTAGACCTTAATTTCTTAGGTTTAAATTGTATATCAATACTTTAAATCTTAGATATGGTGATTGAAATGATTAATTGGACAACAGAAGAATACAATCAATATTTAAAAAGCGGCAAAATTCCTACAACGCAAAAGAGGAAAAACAACTCTAAATACAATGCAAAGAAAATCAAAGTTGACGGAATTTCATTTGCAAGCAAAAAGGAAGCTGATTACTATATAACATTGAAATTGTTGACGAAAAGCAAAGAAATTAAAGGCTTTTGTATGCAAGCAAGATTTGTTATCAGTGATGGAACAGAAGAAAATAAAGCAATCGAATATGTAACAGACTTCATAGTGTTCGAGAATGATGGTACATATAAAATAATTGATACAAAAGGAATACAAACAGACGTATTTAAACTGAAGATGAAATTATTTAAGGAAAAGTATCCGGGGCTTTATGTTACAGTGATTTAATGGAGGAAAAATGAATTTATATTTTGTTATATGTATAATTTTTGGGATTGCCTGTTTAATATTTTTACTTTTCGGCGGTAGTTATCTTGTCGCATATTTGCGATTTGATAGGCTTACTTTCTGGTATTTTATTATGGCAATTACATGTGGATTGACGGCAACTTGCTTAGGATATATGTTGTATTATTTTAATTAAGATTAAAAGGTGAAATTTAAGGAGAAAAAAATGAACTTGTATTTTTTATCATTTACAATATGTTGCATAACAATTTTGGTATTTCTGCTCTTTTTATTACATGATTCTTTAAGTAGCTTTACTTTTAGAATAAAAGATAGTAAAGAATTTTTGAATGCCTTATGTTGCTTAGGAATAGCTCTCTTTATCGGAATAATTATTTGTGCAGAAGGCTGTTTCTATTACTTCTTTGCAATAAGAGATATGCATTGTCCAAATTGCAATTATGAATATAAAATGATGTATAGAACTGATAAATGTCCACAATGCAATTTTGAATTAAATGACAGGAATATTAAAATTACAGATAAGGAGAAAGAGAAATGAATTTATATTTTGTTTTATGTATAATTTTTGTAATTACTGATTTAATATTTTTATTTTTCGGTAGTTATCATACTTGGTCATTATGGTTTGATGGACTTGCTTTCTGGTATTTTTTTACGGCATTTATATGTGGCTCTATAGCGACTTGCTTAGGGCATCTGTACTATTTTAATTAACATTTAAAGGTGGAATTTAAGGAGGAATTAAAATGAGCAAAAGTACGGTATTTATAATTACATTTCTATTTATTGGGACGGCTGTGACATTAATACTTTCTATAGTAACAGGCAAAGAGTATAATAGAAGTTCTCTTATGGATGCATGGTTTATAGGAGGATTAATGGTTGTAATTGATATATTTTTATCTTTTTATCTTTAATATGAAAATAAAGAAATGAGGAATTTAAAATGTTTGTATTTTTTGCACTATATTTACCGCTTTTTTTATATTGTATTACAACTTGTATATTTCATATATACAAAAGTTTTAAGGATGAAAAAATCTATCGCAACATTAATATTGGAAGTGCAATCGCTTTTGGTATACTTTCGGTAATCATGGTGGTTTTTACACTAATTGTTTTCATTGTAACAAAAAATTTATAAACAATATAATAATTGCAATCGAATAATACCGGACGAAGCAATCGAAACCTGTCCGTATTGTGGTAAAGAAATTAAATTTAAAGTCGGTGATATACCGAACGACAGTAACTAAGGAGGAACTTAAAATGAACATATTTAATTTATTGCCTATAATGTTGCATAAAACAGCAGTGTTAGGAGTAGGAGTGTCAGGAATACTTTTAACTGTATTAGGTTGTACAGGAGGAAGACCGATGAATAATTTGGAAAAAGGAGCATTCTTGATTATAGGAACTATAGTTTTAACAATAATATATTATCAGAATGGATTTTTTGATACTAATATCCAAAAGCAATATTATCAGACTACAAATACCGAAGTGGCAGAGTGTCAATATTGTCATAGGAGCTTTGAGGGTATGGAATACATAAAAGATATATGTCCATTTTGTGGTAAGAAAATAGACTAAGGAGGAATTTAAAATGAGTATTTTGACAACTATTTTATTTTGGGTTGGTATTTCGGGCTGTATTGGTTTTCTATTTTTAGCATTCAAATGTGAAGAAGTGATATTTTTCGGAATTTCAATTCTCTTTGGAATACTTATCCTTGGTTCATGTATTTGTAATTATAATTTTTCATACTGTCCAAATTGCAACTATCATTTACCAATATATCAGGAATATGATTATTGTCCACAATGCCGAACTAAACTAATAAATAAATGTGATAACTGTGGTGAATATTTATCTAAGAATGTTACTGATAATTGTCCGTATTGTGGTAGTAAAATTGATACCAGAGTAGGTGAAATTCCTGCGATTAATAATTCGGCAGATCAAAACATTTCACAATGTCCAAATTGTAAAAAGAGTTTGGAAGGAATGAAAAATATAGAACAATGTCCGTATTGTAATTTTGAACTAAGTCAAGTATTAACACAAAAAACAAATGAATGCCCTGAATGTCATCATAGCTTTGAGGGTATGGATTACATAAAAGATATATGTCCATTCTGCGGTAAGAAAATAGACTAAGGAGGAATTTAAAATGATTTTATTTACAGCAAGTAATTTTAATTTAATATTGTGTATTATTTTGGGAATTTTTAGTCTTTCACTATTTGTCATGGCATTTATAAGTGGAAGAGAAATAGATATGATAACTTTAATTCCAAGTTCACTGATATTAGCTGTAACAGCTTTTGCAGTTGGTCATAGTTATTATGTTGAAAAACAGTACGAATTTTGTCCAAATTGCCATTATCAATATCAGGTATATGAACAATATGATTATTGTCCTCAGTGTAGTACAAAATTAACCAATAAGTGCGATAATTGTCATAAAGAATTACAAGGCGAAGCAATCAAAGTCTGTCCATATTGTGGTAAAGAAATTGAATTTAAAGTCGGTGATATACCGAATGACAGTAACTAAGGAGGAGTTAAAATGACTGAATCAATATTATTCTTGCTATTTGCAATATGCTGTATGATGATGCTTTTGTTTTTATTCTATAAGTGTATTGCTCATAAATTATCATTAATGGTGTTCGGAATTACTGCTATGATCGTAATTACGATACTTAGCATCGGTTGTTTTTATTATGAAAAATCAACTCTTGAATATTGTCCAAATTGTGGTTTTGCATATCATGAAAACACAAATAATTATTATTGCTCACAATGTGGTACGAAATTGAAAAATTGAAGTAAGTGTTGGTAAATTACCAAACTAAAATAACTAAGGAGGAGTTTAAAATGATTGAATTTATAGTAACTATAGTTAATTGTATTATTTTAATAATATTAAATATATTGTTTGTTAAACAAGCAATTTTTTTCTTTTCTAACGAAGAAAAATTTGCAGGAGGAATGTGTATTTATTTATCTGTACTTACATTATTTTTTTCATTTTATGGAGGGTATAAATACTATATTTCTCAAAAACAAGATTTTTGTCCGAATTGTCATTATGAGTATAAGACGAATGAGAAATTTGACTATTGCCCTGAATGCAATGCAAAATTAACCAATAAGTGCGATAGTTGTAATAAATATTTACCTGATAGTGCAACTGACACTTGTCCGTATTGCGGTAAAGAAATTGAAGTTAAAATTGGAGAGATACCTCCCGGAAACAATTAGTGTCAAAAATTCGGAGGTAATACTATGAATTTAGTTTTAATAATAATGCTGTTACTTTTAGTAATAGGTACAATACTGGTAACGTATGGCTTTTTATTTAAAAAAAGACGTTTTTCGATTATAGGGAATATAATTATAGCTTTATCAATAATATTTGGTTTAATATTTGGAGTTTATTATGCTTCAAAAGAAGAAAATCAATATGATAATCAAAATATAAATGTAGCATGTAAAAACTGTCACAAAAGTTTATTGGATTTAAAGTGTTGTCCTTTTGTGGCAAATATCTGAACAAAGGAGAAATAGAAAATGAATGAAACATTTGTAGCATTAGGTGTAGTGACTTGTCTTGTATGTGGTTTGTTAAGTATTACACTTATGTTTATTAGCATTACCGAGACAATAGAATGTTTTGAATGGCATCTTGTTTGTGCCTTTATTGCATCAATAGCTTTAGGCTTTTTATCTTTTGCAGGTGGATATACTGCATATACTTATTACAATGAAACAGAGTTTTGTCCAAACTGCCATTATGAATTTAAGGTTTTAAGTAATTATGATTATTGCCTTCAATGTGGTGTTAAAATCAAAAATAAATGCGATAGTTGTAACAGAATTTTGCCTGATAACACATTGGCTGTTTGTCCTTACTGTGGAGAATCAATACAGACGAAAGTCGGCGAATTACCTACAAAAATGAACTAAGGAGGAATTTGATATGAGCTTTTTTACATTTGCTTTAATTGCATTAATTGTATTTACAATTTGTTGTATTGTTTGTTTCATTGTTGGAATTGTCAAAAAGGATTTTAATCTAATTTGCACGGGGTTTATATGTATATTTCTTATTTTGGGTACAGGAATATATCTTTTGACAACATCAAAAGCAGATTTATGTCCGACTTGTCATCATGAATATCAAACATATGCAACTTATAAGTATTGTCCTATATGCGATGCTATAGTTCAAAAACAGATAGGTTAATGAGTAAACAACAATATCAATGTAAATTTAAAACAATAGAAGATAAAAAACTTTTATGAAAATAAGTTAGGAGGAGTTTAAAATGAGTTTAATTACATGTATTATTTTAGGTGTTCTGAGTCTGATATTATTTATCACCGGAATTTGTTTTATTATTTATGAAGATATAGCATTAAGCTCTTATTCAATATTTTTAGCCATCATACTTGCTTTTGGAGCTGCTTATTGTGGACATGTTTACTTTAAGGATCAACAATTCGTGTTTTGTCCGAATTGTCAATATCAGTATCATTCATATGAGAAATTTGACTATTGCCCTGAATGCAATGCTAAATTACGCAATAAGTGCGATAGTTGTAATAAATATTTACCTGATAGTGCAACTGACACTTGTCCATATTGCGGAGAAACAATAAATACTAAGGTTGGAGAAATACCGGAATCTAAAAAATCTTTAGATGAAAAGCAACAATATTCAAAATGCCCTAATTGTGAAAAAAGTCTAAAGGATATGAAAGATATTGATAATTGTCCATACTGTGGTTATGAACTGACTCATATATTTATAAATAAGGTCGCCGAATGTACATATTGTCACCACAGTTTAGATGGAATGGAGCATATAGGCGATAAGTGTCCGTATTGTGGTAATCTGATAGAAAAGAATGATGATTAAAATGTACATATCAGATAATAACAATTATGAGCAAGGAAACTTAGAAAGAATTTTTATTATAATAAATCTTATAGGAGAGTGAAAATAATGGGTTGTCATACATCATTCAGTAGACCTATAACAGATAAAGAATTTCAGTTAATGAAAGAATATGCTCTAATAGAAATATTCGAGTTGACTGGTCCTTCAGTAGAAAATATAGAATTGGGATTAAATAATGAATTTTTATATAAACAACTGACAAAATCGTTTATTGAAAATGTTCCATGTGTATATGGAAAGTATTGGTGGCAACTTGGTTACGGTGCAGGAAATCCAAAATTATTAAATGATTCTGTTCTTGTCCATGAGATACGAGGTCATAGTGAATTGTTTGTTGATATCCCAGAATATGAAAATATTTTTAGAGTTAAACATTATCCAAGAAAAGTAATCACAAATCGTAGAAATCTAAGACGTTGGATGCGTAAGGATTATTTTAAACTAACAAAAGAACAACTTGACAAAGTTTCAGAATTCTTTGAAAAGTATCCAAATGGAGTGATTACATTTGGATAAAATAAATTTAAAATTTTCTGTTGACGAAAATTGCATATAAATTAAATAAAGGATCGTGATTAAGATGAACATATCAGATAGTGAAATTAATGAACAAGAAAATTTTTGTAAAAATTTTTATAATAAACTATATCAAATTTTTAAAAGTGGAAATATAAAAGGTATATTTGATAAAGAAACATCTTCTGATGAATTTACTTTTAAGATTATTCCTAAAATTGATGAAATAATGACAATTAAAAATGCAATAAGCAATATATCTTCAAAGAATAGAGGATTCCATAGTTATAGTTACATTTTTACAAAAATCAAAACTCCAGATGCAAATGTCTGTGTTAAAGTTCAAAATAGAATTAGTGAAAATGGAAAACCATACCTTGCTATAACTATATTTACTTCACACTTGATAGATATTGATTGGATTGAAAGCGACATTGTTTTAGAAATATATAACCCATGTAAAAATATAATAATTCACGAGAATAAAAGTATATATGCGTCAACCAAAAATCATAAATATTTTCCAATTTCAGCATCCGATTTAGGACATTATTTACCTGATGAAGTTAAAAGAGAATTATTTTTGTTGCACTCAGAAAAAACATACTTTTGGAAAGATATGATTCAAGATGATTTTTATCCACCAATCAAATTAACGGATATTTCAAAATATCATAACAAAAAAGAACATTTTGAAAAATTATTTAAAATCGAATTACCAAGTAGCATAAACAAACGAAATTCAAAAGCTATATATTATCTATGCTGTGCAGCAAAATATATTAATCAAAATCAATTAAATATACTTTTTAATTCAGTTTTTGATGATATAGCTAAATCAGAATTGAGTGAAGATAGGATTAAATTATCAATACGAAATAGGAAAGAAATAGGTCAGAGATGCTTATATCATATTATGCGAAATAGAAATCCTAATATTTCTAAAGATACATTAATAGATTATCTTGATATGGCGGTTGAACTTAAAGAGGCGGGTGATATTTCAGCCGGAAAGAAAAAAA
>ERZ838516.753-NODE-753-length-48727-cov-5.045735_pt1 | contig 48727 bp, 44 predicted proteins | sample MGYA00519910_ERZ838516 | MGnify/ENA primary metagenome ERZ838516 (study PRJEB31850, sample SAMEA3708837) | human gut metagenome | biome: human gut; feature: human-associated habitat; material: faeces | place: China | collected 2014 ... | reverse complement strand
GGGAATGGAGATATTAGATTAAACAGATTGTGTGTTAATCATGCAGTCTGTTTTTATTTTACTTAGAATATGAAAAGTGAGGTGGGCTTTATGGCTAAAGGCAAATATAAAGAATGGCTAACTGAAGAAAGCCTACTTCGGTTAGAGGCGTGGGCGCGAGATGGACTTACAGACGAACAAATTGCGGACAATATCGGAATTAGACGTGAAACATTATATGATTGGAAAAAGAAATATCCTCACATTTCTAACGCCTTAAAAAGAGGAAAAGATGTTGTGGATATACAGGTAGAGAACGCCCTGCTAAACAAAGCTCAAGGTATCACTAAGACGCTGATAAAGCCAATCAAAATAAAGACGGTTACATACGACAACGGTAAGCGAGTAAAGGAAGAAGAACATATTGAATATGCCGAGGAAGAAGTATTTGTACCACCGGATACAGTTGCACAAATATTTTGGCTTAAAAATCGAAAACCTAATACATGGAAAGATAAGCCTGTTGATAATGAAGGACAGCAAGATAATACGGTAAGGGTTATTTTGGAGAGGCGATAGAATATGGATATACACATTAATACCAAAAATACAATTATTCCGATGTATGAAGATGTGCTTGACGATGTACTCGACCATAAACATACGCATTACGTTTTTTCAGGTGGCAGAGGTTCTACAAAGTCGTCATTTCTTAGTTGTTTAGTGCCGCTATTGTTAATTAAATATTCAAATATTCATGCGTGTGTATTCCGTAAAGTTGCAAATACGATAAAAACATCTGTATTTGCACAAATGGAATGGGGAATAGCACAATTAGGATTATCAGAATATTTTAAGGTAACGCAAACGCCTATGTCAATTACATACATTCCGACAGGACAAAAGATAATGTTCTTTGGATTAGACGATGCAGGTAAAGTAAAATCCATTAAGTTGCCATTCGGGTATATCGGCATAACTTGGTTTGAGGAATTGGATCAGTTTGCGGGAGAAAACGAATTAAGAAAAGTAACACAATCTACAATGCGTGGCGGGGATAAGTTTTGGGATTTTCGTTCATTTAACCCGCCCATAAGTAATTTAAACTGGGCAAATGAGTATGCAGAAAAAGCCGAACAATTTGATGATACACTTATTGTCAGAAACACATATCTTGATGTACCGAAAGATTGGCTTGGAGAACAATTTTTTGACGAAGCGGAGCAACTGAAACAGTGTAATCCGAGAGCATATGCACATGAGTATTTGGGTCAAGCAGTCGGAACAGGCGGCAATGTATTTGAAAATGTAGAGCATATGGATATGGGAGTTATGGTTGAGGTTGGCGACGGTTATAAACCGTTGTATACAACATTCAGCAATATATATAACGGATTGGATTGGGGATTTGCGAAAGACCCTACACAATTTGTGAGAATGCACCTTGATACAAAAAAACACGATTTATATATTTTTGATGAATACAGAACGTATGGTACACGAAATATTGAAATATTTGACGCGTTGTATAAGGGCAAAAAGAAACATATTGGAATGAATGAGCTACTGACTGCCGATAGTGCCGAGCAAAAGTCAATTGCCGATTTTAAGGCATACGGTGCATTTATAAGAGCAGCGGAAAAAGGTCCTGACAGTGTAAGATACGGTATCAAATGGTTACAGTCATTAAATCATATATACATAGATAAGCGAAGATGTCCGGAAACATTCAAGGAATTTGTAAGATATGAATATGAACGAGATAGGGACGATAATATTATAAGTCAATATCCGGATAAAGATAATCATAGCATAGATGCAACAAGATACGCTTTAGAGCGTTTTTATAAACGTAAAGGAAATTAAGAGGTGATATGGAGTGTTATCTCAAATATGGAGCAAGGTAAAGGAGTTGATAGGAAAAATGACAGGCAGAAATATTGAAAATATCCTACATATCCAACCGACAATATCAAGTGACATGACTAATGCAATCGAGCAATGGGACTTGATGTACAGAAATAAAGCACCGTGGTTAAAGAAAGGTACATTGACCGATCCTGTTGAAATAACGTCACTGGGATTACCTGCATTCATTGTCAGTGAAAAAGCGAGAATGTGTACGCTTGAAATGAAATCGGAAATCACCGGACGTATGGAAGAACAAGAGAATATCGATGAAAATACAGGATTGCAATATAGACAGAATGTATCGATAGGTAATACTTCAAGAGCCGATTATTTGAATGAACAATATCAGAATACAATCATGCGTGATATAAGGGTACAGCTTGAATATGGTTTAGCAAAAGGCGGTTTGGCTATTAAACCGTATGTAATGGTTGATGATAATGGGCAAAGTAAAATTTTAATGGATTACATTCAAGCAGACGGATTTTATCCTATATCCTTTGATGCGAGCGGTAGAATAACCGAGGCGGCATTTGTTCAAAGAATAATCGATAAACAATATACTTACAGTCGATTAGAACATCACAAACTTGACGGTCATAGGGTGACGGTAGTAAACAGAGCATTTAGGTCGGTTAATACCAAAAATACAAATATATCATCTCAACATTTAACTGAATTAGGTACTGAAATATCTTTGACAGATGTTCCTGCATGGGAAGATTTAGAGCCTGAAACAGTAATTGAAAATGTGGATAGATTGCTATTTGCCTATTTCAAAGTGCCTATCGCAAATACCATTGATACATACAGTCCGTTAGGTATTAGTGTTTATGAAAAGGCAAAGGATCTGATTAAAGACGCCGATAAACAATATTCACGATTGAAATGGGAATTTGAAGGCGGTGAACTGGCTATTGACGTTGACCGAGAGGCATTGACAATGGAACGTGACGAACACGGCAATGATGTAACGGTTCATAGTGAATTGCAAAACCGATTGTTTCGTAAGATTGATTTGAATAATGAAAGCACCTATAATGTTTTCAATCCGGTATTTAGAGATGTGAGCCTATTAAATGGTTTAAACACAATGTTAATGCGAATTGAAGATGTATGTGAACTTGCACGGGGAACGTTGTCAGACGTAAACCAAGATGCAAGAACAGCGACAGAGATAGCGGTATTGAAACAAAGAAGTTATGCCGCAAATGCACAACTTCAAAAGGCGTTGGAAAGTACGTTAAAAGATGTTGTATATATAATGGACGTGTATGCAACACTTTATGAGTTGGCGCCTGATGGTGATTATGACGTATCTATCGAATGGGACGACAGCATAGAGGTGGACAGAGAAAGCGAGATGTCAAAGAGACTTACACTTGTTCAGAATGGTTTAAGCAGTAAGGTTGAATTTAGAATGTGGTACTACGGCGAAACCGAAGAACAGGCGATACAGGCACTTGACAGGATACAGAAGTACAATTCATACGAAATGCAATCTAATATAAATAGCGAAGAAACGGAGGTATAAATATGGGCGGAAGAGGTGGTTCAAGTAAACTTGAATCAAATAGCCAAAAGATTAGTGCATTAAAAATTTTTAAGGAAAATGCTGCACAGTTTAATAAGGCAATAGAGAGAGCGAAAACAGAAAAAGCAAGTATACTTGAGTATACAGATGCTACTGGGAAAATATTTACAAGATATTGGAATGGAGCTACTTTTACAGATAGAAAGTCGGCTCTATATGAACGAGAGCGTAAAGGCACGCTTAAAGTGAAATTTAAAATACCCAAGGAGTGAAACAAATGAGTAAATATCTAAATTTACAGGAACGTATATACGCCGGAACAGGCAAATATAGCATACCGCAAATTGAACCTGTTCAAGATATAGATATTTCTGAATGGATCGGATTTAATTATGTTAAATCATATAAAAAGCAAGCAGATAAAATAGGCGTAAACTTTTTCCTTGACGATTACCAATTTGAAAGAGTTTGGAACGAGCCAGGCAGATACACAGAGTTCTTAAAGGCTTTTGGTGCTGTGTTAAGTCCTGACTTTAGCTTGTATATGGATTTTCCAAAGGCTATTCAGATTTATAATCATTATCGTAAACATTGGTGTGCGGCATATTGGCAAGAAAGAGGTTTGACGGTTATTCCAACTATTGCGTGGAGTGATAAAGATAGTTTTGAATGGTGCTTTGACGGAGAACCGCAAGGCGGTATCGTTGCGGTGTCAAATGTAGGTTGTATGAGAAGTAAGGCAACAAGACAGGCATTTATGGAAGGCTATAATGAAATGCTTACGCGCTTACAACCGTCAAAAATATTGATGTTTGCACAGAAAATGGACGATTATAAAGGAAATGTTGAACAGATAAAATACGAAATGTTTAGAGGAAAGCAAGGGTAATAATATGGGAGGACGCGGAGCGGCAAGCGGTATTTCGGACAATGGAAAGGTTTATGGCAGTGAATATACTTCGTTATTGACTGTTGGTAATATTAAATTTGTTAAATATAACGATAGTACATCAGCTAAAGCCCCTCAGGAAACAATGACAAAAGGGCGTGTTTATGTAACAGTTAAGGATGATAAACCCAAAACGATAACATATTATGATAATAAAAACGGAAAAAGAACAAAGTCAATAGATTTGGATAAGGAACATAAAGGTATGAAACCACATACACATGAAGGGTATAATCATGATGAATTTGGGACAAGAAATTTAACAGATAAAGAAAGAAGGCTTGTTGATTTTATTAATAAAGCATGGTATAATAGACATAGTAAATAGTAGTGTAGGGGTCAGCACACGTTGATGGACGTAGCCTCCGTTCGAATCGGAGCGTTTACTTTTTAGAGCATTATGCTCTTATTATACCACAGGCTTTATAGCTTGTGGTATTTTTTTATTGAAAAATTTATTTTATAAAGGAGATTGGTAAGATGGCTGATGAACTTAATGATTTTTATCAAAATGAATATTTACCTAAAATAAAAGAACTTGAAACCGCATTATCTCAACAAAAATCACGTTCTGATATGTTGGAAGAAAAAGTGCGTCGATTGACATTACGTCAAACACGCGTAGAGAATACTGTATGATGAATGAATTTGAAATAGATAAATTGATGCAACCGTTAATTAACCGTCAAGAGCAAATAAATATGACAATTCTAACTAAAATAGCTGAACGTGTAAAAGCAATAAATACTATATTACCGTCCGATGTATATAAGTTAGAGCAGTTGCTAAAAACGGGTGAAGATGTCAGAGAGATTAACAGAAAAATTGCAGAATTGACACGATTACAAGAAAAAGAAATAAAGAAAATTATAAAAACGGTTGCAAAAGATGCGTATAAGGACGCAAAACCATATTACGATTATCGCAAAAAATCATTTATCCCATATGAAGAAAATGTACCGTTAAGAAATGCTGTACAATCTATTATGCGGGTTACGTTGGCAGATTATACTAATTTGTCTAATTCTACTGCATTTATGTGGCGTGAGCCGACAAATCCGTTAATAGTGCGACCTACAACAGTTTCGCAGACGTATCAGAATGTTATTGACCTTGGAATACAAAAAGTAATAACCGGTGCCGGAGATTATAATTCAGCTATTCAAGACGCATTAAAACAACTTGTAAACAGTGGCGGATTAAAGATGTGTGACAATACACAAAAAGTTGAGTATACGTCTATCAACGGCAAAAAACATTATGCGAGAGCCGATACGGTTGTAAGACGTAATATTCTGGACGGAATCAGAGATGTATTACAGACAGTACAGGATATTACCGGTGAACAATTCGGTGCAGATGGTGTAGAAATATCAGTACATCAGTATTCAGCACCGGATCATGAACCTATACAAGGACATCAATTCACAAATGCAGAGTATGATAATATTCAGACGGGACAGGATTTTAAAGATGTAAACGGAATTGAGTTTCACAAAATAGACAGACCGATAGGACTATGGAATTGCCGACACTTTGCGTGGAAGATAATCGTAGGTCAAGCGACACCAAATTACACATTAAAACAACTGGAAGAAATCAAGCAAAAAAATGCTGATGGAATTACCGTAAAAGACAGAAACGGAAATGAAGTCAGAAAATCTATGTATTGGTGTACACAACGTCAACGACAATATGAATTATCTATACGAAAAGCAAAAGAAGGTAAAAAAGTATCAGAAATCGCTTGTGATGAAAAGCTACAAAAAGAATGGCAAGCAAAGATTGTTAAGTTGCAGAATGAATATAAAGTATTTTGCAAAGAAAGCGGATTAAAAACGCGATTTGATAAAACAAAAATTTATACTGATACATAAACGCCTAAAAGCGTTTTGTATATAAATATGCCTAACTTGTCGGCATATAAATGCAAGTACACTCACGCGCTGATCAGAGACAGCGGATTTATAAATTAAACTGACATAAAGAGTGTGGAAAGGAATAAAAATGGAGTTTTTAAAAGTTTTATTCGAGAACGGTGCTGTTACATGGGATCAGTTCGCAAAAGGTGTTAAAGATAAAGGCTTGAAGATAGCTGATTTATCAGAAGGCAATTATGTAAGTAAGCAGAAGTATGATAATGATGTACATACTAAAGACACTCAGATTGAAACGTTAAACAAAAACATCAAAACAAGAGATGACGATCTTGAGGACCTTAAAAATCAACTTGAAGCAGCAGGAAATGACAAGGTAAAGCTCAAGGAACTTACAGGTAAATTTAACACTTTGCAGACTGATTACAATACTGCAAAGACTGATTACGAGGGTAAGTTGCAAAAACAGAGATATGAGTTTGCCGTTAAAGAATTTGCGCATACTCAAACATTTACAAGTGCGGCTGCCAAGCGTGAATTTATTCGTAGTATGACTGAAAATGAATTAAATATGGATAATGAAACCATATTAGGTGCAAATGATTTTCTTGAAAAATACAAGAAAGAAAATGCCGATTCATTCGCTACGGATAATGACGACAAAAAGCCTAAATTTGCAGAAAAAAGCGGCGGCGGTCAAGGTAAAACAAACGATCCGTTCTTAAACGGATTTGATGAATAACAGAAAGGATGAATTTTTATGGCAATTAATTACGCAGAAAAATATTCAAGTCAAATTGATGAAAGATTTTCAAAAGAAGCAATGTCTATGGGCGCTGTCAACCAAGACTACGATTTTGTAGGTGCGCAAACTGTACACGTTTATTCTGTACCGACAGCACCTATGCACGATTACACCAAAACAGGTCTAAGCCGTTATGGTACACCTGAAGAACTCGGAAACAGTGTACAGGAAATGACTATGTCGCAAGACAGAAGTTTTACTTTTACGATTGATAAAGGTAATTTCACCGATACACAAATGGTAAACGCGGCAGGTGCGGCACTTAACAGACAACTTCGTGAAGTTGTTATCCCCGAAGTAGACAAGTACCGTTTTTCAAAGATTTGTGCAAATGCCGGTACAACCGCCACAGAAGCAATTACAAAAGACAATGCGTATGACGCATTTCTTACAGGTACTATGACACTTACAGATAACTTAGTTCCGCTTGCAGGCGCAACAGCATACGTTTCAAGTGCGTTCTATAAGTTGATAAAAGAAGATAGTTCGTTTGTTAAGCAATCAGAAACAGGACAGGAAATAGCCGTAAAAGGTCAAGTCGGTATGATAGACGGTGTTCCTCTTGTGGTATTGCCTAAATCGTATTTGCCTACAAATGTTGACTTCTTTATAACAAACAAGATTGCAACAACTGCTCCGGTAAAATTGTCAGAATACAAAATACATGACAATCCACCGGGCGTAAACGGTTGGCTTGTTGAAGGCAGAACGTATTATGACGCTTTCGTACTTGACAATAAAAAGAGTGCGATTTATGTACATAAAGCCTCTGAATAAGGTAGGCGGTGATGATATGTTACTGACAAACGGAACTGATACAATCGAATTATCGAATGAAATACAAATTCGTGCGTATTTGGCATCGGGATATTCAGAAGTGACAGAGGATAATAAAAAATCTACACGTCCGAAGAATACAAAAGCGAAATCTTAATGCAGTTATAAAGGCGGTGAATGAAATGTATCTTACATTTGAGGAATATCAAAATTATGGCGGGACATTGTCAGAAACCGCCTTTAACGGCGTTATATATGACGCACAAATAAAAATAGATTACTATACGTTCAGCAGGCTGATTAATGATACAGAAATCGGCGATAAGGTGAAACGCGCTACATATAAGATTATTGAACTTATACGTGATTATAACAGTTATATGGATAAAGTGAAAGATATGGATAAGCCGATAGTAAAAAGCTCGTCAAATGACGGTGTTTCACAAACATATGGCGGTTATGCAGGAAATACATCAATGAATGACATTAAGGCATTGTCAGATAAGTTGGATAAAGATATATATGTTGTTATTCGTCAATATCTGAACGGCGAGCGTAATCAAAAAGGCGAAGTATTATTGTATAGAGGTGTTTATAAATGAACTATCCCAGTTGGTGGAATACACAAATAACCTTGTATAACAGGCATGAAGATATGTCAAATCATATTGTAACGTGGCACAAAACAGTTATTTCCGATTGCTTTTTTAAAAGTGCAAATAACAAGGTTACAATAGGTCAAACTGAAATTGAAACAAATAATATCATTATAAGGATACCGTTTAATGATAAATTCAAAAATTATAGTGATTGGATAAAACTTTCTGATGATGAAAGAGAAGAATATTTTACACTACATCAGGGTGACATCATTATAAAAAGCGCTGTTGAAGATGAGATTGACGAATGCACAAAAGGTAAGCGGTCAACTGATTTTCTTGCAAAATACAAGGAAACAGGTGAATGTTTTGTCGTGAAAAGTTGGCAAGACAATACAGGTGCAGGAAGATGCGCACCGCATTATTATGTAAGTGGTGAATGATATGGGATTAAAAATAGAAAGCATTAATTTTCTTGACATTGAAAAACAGCTTGAGAGTTTAGATGATCCCGATACAATGCAACAAGTGCATAATACATATGCAAAATTTCTTGACCCGTATGTGCCTATGGATGAGGGTGTATTGGCACACGATGTAACCGTTACACCGGAATATGTTCAATACAATAGTCCGTATGCACATTATATGTACACAGGTATTGTATACGGTCCGAATATTCCAATCATGAGTAATGGTGAGATAATAGGATATTGGTCTCCTCCAAATCAAGCAAAACACCCAACGGGAGCGAGTATTGATTATTCAAAAGAAAAACATCCGCTTGCTACTCATCATTGGGATAAAGCGGCTATGGACAGCCAAGGAGATGTATTCAAGAGTGATGTTAAAAAGATATTGCAGAATAAATTGAAAGGGGGATAAAATGGATAAAAACCAAGCAGTTATTGATTATTTATTAACATGTGAAGATATTCAAAACAGTCCCTTGTATTTTAATTTTATTAATGCAAAGGACGGCACTAAGCAGTTATTAACACTGTCGAATGACAAGAATATACAGAAACCTTATGTTGATGGCAGTGTAGAAAAACGCTATCAATTAACAATACAGGACTATCGTTCTATATCGAGCAATGCGCTTGTTAATATACCGGGTTTTTGTAACGAAAACGTAGACGATTTTAAAGATGTTCAAGCGTTGTTGGATTGGATTAAAGTTCAAAATCAAAAAGGCATATTCCCTAACTTTGGACAGGAATGTATAATTGATGAGATTTTAACCACAACGGATAATCCGAGATTGGACAGTATAGACGCAAGTACATCACCGCCTTTGGCGCGGTATAGTTTTACAATAACAATTAATTATTTAGACATATCCGGGAGGATATGGAGTAAGGAGGACTAAAATAATGGCGAATGAAATTAATCTCAAAGAAGGACAAAGAGCAGAGAGAAAATTACTTATAACTGTTGCAGAGTGGGACGGCACAGCTTACGGCGGTACAACAGAAGACAGAGAAATATTAGGAACAAGAACCGAAGATAGTTCTATTGAATACAATCCTGATGTACAAACATCAACGGATATTCGTGGAATTACATATACTGACGTAAATAAGACCGAGCCGTCTCAATCTTTCGATCCGTATTATCTTATTGGTGGAAGTAAACTGGGGGCATATTTAACACAGGCGGCGTTAAAAAATGATATTCAAGCCTACAATAACACATTTACTGTATATATTATTACGGCGTTTATAGGTAAAGACGGAGCGTATTATGCAGTAAAACACTCTAATTGCTCAATCATACCGCAATCGCTTGGAGGCGACAGCTATAACGCCCTTCCGATTGATGTACATTTCAGCAATGACATTACAGAGGGTACAGTGGATAAACTTGCTGATACATTTACGTTTACAGAAAAGGGCAAGGAATAAGATAGGAGGAATTTAATATGTCAGAAAAACTTGAAAACTTAAATCTCGGTGTCAATACAAAGAAAAGATTTACCATTGACGGAGACGAAAACAGGATTTTAGAGATTGATGTACAAGATATGTCAATAATGAGCAGGATAAAGCCTGCGATGGAGAGAATAAACAAGGTAAAATCCCATTGGGAGAACCTGCAAGATATCGATCCTGATAATATATCGGACGAAGAAATGGACAAATTGCAATCGGCGTTGGAAAGTTCTGAAAAGGAAATGCGCGATGCCATTGATTATCTATTCAATACAAATGTGTGCGAAGTATGCTTAGGTGACACATCTGCATTTACACCGGTAAACGGCAAATTGAAGTATGACATCATTATAACAACGCTTAGCGGACTATACGAAAAGACCATAAAGGCTGAAATGGGTAAATTTGATGTCGGCAAGGTTAATAAGCGTGTTACAAAGTATGTAGGTAAATAATTATGTATGAGTTACCTACGTCAATTATTATAAATGATAAAGAATATCCCATACGAAACAAAGGGGATTATAGGACCATAATTAATATAATTGATGTAACGGGTGATCCGGAGTTAAACAGCAACGAAATTATGGCAGTTGTCATTATTATGTTTTATGAAAATGTAAATACCATATCTGATATATATTATACGTTTCCTGATATACAGGAGGCATATAATCAAGTGATGAAGTTTATATCCTTGAATAATTCAGAGGTAGGACAAAAGACTGAACATAAGATGATAGACTGGGTGCAAGATGAAAATTTAATTGTATCGGCTATAAATAATGTTGCTCATACGGAAATACGAGCCTTGCCGTATCTCCATTGGTGGACGTTTATAGGATATTATATGTCAATTGGCGAATGTTCATTGGCAACCGTTGTAGGTATACGTTCTAAAATTGCCGAGGGACGTAAATTGGATAAGTCTGAACAACGTTTTCGTAAGAATAATCCTCAATATTTCGTGTGGGAAAGAGATTTGCAAAAGAATAAACAGTTACTTGATTCGATATGGAACCAAGAGCCGTAGGAAGGAGTGATATAATTGGCGGCGTATGATGGAGATATAAAATTAAAAGTATCATTGACAACACAGGACTGCAAAAAGTCATTGAGCGATTTACAAAGCACAATTACATCTGTCTTTTCTAAGACATCTGCATCAAGTTTAGACAAAAATTTGCTGAGTGTAAATAAAACGTTGAAAGAAACTCAAAAAGAATTTGAAAAAGTTCAGAGTGAAATAACAAAGACGGAAGATAAAATGAGAGAGTTGCAAACGCGACAATCTGTCGTATTGGAAAAAGGTACACAATCAGCTACACGAAATACAACTAAAGAATATGACGGCAAATTTTTTAACGACCGAGATTATGCCTCTATTAAATTGCTTGATACTCAGTTGGAAAATACAGGCGTGAGATTGGATGAATTGAATTCAAAATCTTCTGTATTGCAAAACAAACTTTCATCAATGCAAACCAATCCGCAAATGACATTGGAAATGAAACGCACAGCTGACGCGGCTTCGACGGCAGGAAAGAATACAATAAATTTAAACGATAATTTAAAAATGTCAGAAAATCAAGGGCGTAAGTCAACAAATGTCTTAGCAAATGGATTTAATAACGTTACATCTTCAATGACAAAGCTAAGTTCACGGCTTTTGCGTATGGCGAAAAGGGTATTCTTTTTCAGCGTTATCACAAAAGGTTTACGCACATTAAAAAGTATTTTAACCAGTCTGACTAAGACCGATAAAGATTTTTCAAATTCATTAAAGCAGATACAAACTAATTTGTGGATTGCATTTTCCGTTATATATACGAAAGTTATGCCGGCGTTAAATGTGTTTATGAATGGATTAGCCAAGGCTACATCATACATTGCGGCGTTTTTTAGTGCCTTGTCCGGTAAAACAATCAAGCAATCGTATGATAAGGCAAATGAATTATATCAATCAGCAAATGCAGACAAATTAAAGGAACAACAAAAAGATCAGATTGATAAACAGATAGATGCAATTCAAGACAAAATAGATGCTTTGGAAGATGAAAATAAAGCCATCGAAAAAAATGAACAAAAGCAGAAAGAGGCAAACAAAAAAACGCTACTAAGTTTTGATGAATTAAATCAAATCAATACACCGGATACGGAGAATGAACAGATTGCGGCAAATGATAAGATTATAGATCAATTAAATTCGCAATTAAAAGCACTTCAGGCACAAAAAAAGGCTTTAGAAGATGAAATATCAGTCGCCGACAAACTGAGAGAAACTTTAACGTTTCCGACAATGGCTGATACAATATCTGAAAAAATCATAAAAATATTACATGACCTGCGAATCGTCATTGAGGGTTCGATGTTAATTATAGGAGTGATATTGTTGTTCACAGGTAATGTAGCATTAGGATTGGGTGTTATAATTGTGGCTTTGTTAATGATGAACTATACAATGCAATCATTTGAATGGAGCGATCAAGGTGTTGCGAATATTGTATCCACCTTATGGGCGACACTGATTGCAGCAGAGTTGGTATTGGGTGCTATTCTAATCTTTTCCGGTGCAAATATACCGTTGGGTATCGGAATAATAGTTGCCGCATTGGTGCAGAGCTATGTTTTGTATGAAGTATCTTGGGACACTGTTAGTCAAAACGTAAAGAATATAATTTCAGAACTCGGAATTGCTACCGGTGTTGTACTAATAGCAATGGGTATTGTTATGATATGTACCGGTGCGCATATACCTGCAGGTATATTTTTATTGTTAACCGGATTGGGAATTGAAGTAGCCGCCGTTACAATAAACTGGGATGAAATAACCTCAAATGTCAGTACGGTATTAGAGGCTATTGCCGCACTTGTAGGCGGTGCGATGATTGCAATAGGTGTCATATTAATATGCACAGGAACAGGTGCCGGAATAGTTGCAGGCATAGCCATGATTATTTCGGGATTGGCACTTGAAGCGTCAGTGATAATTAATTGGGATGAAGTTCCCGATAATGTGAAGAATGTTATTTCTACTATTGCAGAAATAGTGTCTACAGCAATGATTGTGATAGGTGTTATTTTAATATGTACAGGTTCGGGAATAATTCCGGGTATCGCATTAGTTATTGCGGGATTAGCACTTGAAGCAGGTATGACAATAGTAAATTGGAATGAAGTGCCAGATAATGTTACAAATATAATTAAAACATTAACCGATTTAATCGGAAAAGCATTGGTAGTTATAGGCGTAATATTAATATGCACAGGCGCGGGAATAATTCCGGGTATAGCGTTAGTTGTAGCAGGATTAGCCATTGAGGCAACGGCTGTTATTGATTGGAAAGAAGTACCTGACAACGTAAAAAAAAGCATTTCGACAATATCAGCAATTTTAGGTATGTTTCTGTTTGAAATTGGTATTACATTAATGTTTACAGGGCAAATCGGCATTGGATTGGCTGTAGCATTAGCAGGTGCTGCAGGATTGTATATGGCGATTGCGGCATCTCCGGAAACTCTAAGAGAAACAGTTCAAAATGAAATTGCTTTTTATATGAAAATTATCGGCGGGGCGTTGCTGGTTGTAGGTGCAATATTGTGCTTTACAGGCGTAGCAATACCAACAGGTCTTGCTTTAATGGCGGCAGGTGCGTTATCGCTAATAGGTGGATTTGTAACCAGTAACATAGATACGACTGCGGTATCGTCTATTATGGACGAATCTATGAATAATATGAATAGGACCATCAGTGAGGGTGTTAAACAATCCAAGGAAACATTAAATGAATTGAATGGATATGAAGTAACGGCTACGGCAAATCTCAATCAAAATATAACACAAACCGTGGCTACACAATACACTTCAAGTTCTGTACCACATCTTGCGTCGGGTGCCGTTATTCCGCCGAATAAAGAATTTATGGCAGTTTTGGGCGACCAAAAAAGCGGAACAAATATTGAAGCTCCTCTTGATACAATCAAACAGGCTGTTGCAGAGGTAATGGGACAAGGTGGTGGAAGTTCAAATGGTGATATAAATATCAACTTTAACGGTAATCTTGCGCAACTCGCGAGAGTATTAAAGCCGGAAATAACAAGAGAGAAAACAAGAGCAGGTTCAAGTCTGATAATTGGAGGTAATAAGCTATGAGCAATCGCGAAAACAGGCAAGACATAGTAACCATAGACGGTATTAATTACAATATAATGATACCTGAAAACGGAATTGAACGCTCTTTTTCTATTGCCGACACTGATAATGCAGGAAGATTATTAAACGGTACAATGGTGCGAGATATAATTGGTACATATTACAATTACAAGATACTGTTTGAAACGAAGTATTTATCAACTGATGAATATGACAATTTATATGCCAAACTTTCAGCGCCTGTGGACTATCATATGATAACTGTACCTTATGGACAGGAAACTTTGACATTTCAAGCGTATATAACATCCGGTTCTGATACGTTAAGAAAAGTAAGGGGTAATAAAAATGATTGGACAGGACTATCCGTTGATTTTATTGCGATAAGTCCACAGCGCACACCATTAACGAGTTAAGGAAGTGACTACAAATGGCAGATATTCTTTGTTTTAATAAAGACTTTGTTAATATTTTAAAAGATATTAATATGATAACAGCCAACGGTTATATAAGCCAACTATCAGATTTTAATATATTTCGCGGAACTGCTATATATACAGATAGTAAATACGCAACTATAGAACATAATAAGTGGCGGTTGGATGGTACTCGTAACGTGATTGATACAACGAAATCAGTAACAGGATATTGGAGCGATACAGTCAGTGGTACAAGTTTTGATAGTGATTATTCGGGGTATAGACTTGAAGAGGAACGTTATTTAGACATTGCGTTTGAAAATTATCATACAAAACAGGACATTGACGGTATAACATTGATATTCAGAGATAGTGAAGATTTTGCGTCGAGATTTAAGATTGTATTGTATTATGATTCGGATATAAAAGAGAGTTGGGACGTAATCAATGATACAGGCATTGTCAGTCAATCGTTTTCGGATTTTGAAGAAATTACAACAGATGATGCCGATGATACAGAACATGATTATTCTGTTGGCAGATTTAATAAAATTCGTCTGCATTTTATGGCAACAAATAACCCTAACAGACATGTGAGTGTGGCAAACATTAGATTTGGATATGCGACATGGTTAAACGAAAAAAAGTTCTATGATTTATCTGTGTTGGAAGAAGTGTCGATTGTAAGTGATACTATTCCTATAAATACACTTGTATTTTCAGTAAGTGCCGACAAAGCATTTATTAAAACACTTTCAGCCTGCGAGTATGTAGAATTGTATTATAATAATGCACCGTTTGGAAGTTTTTATTTGCAAAAGATTGAAAAAGTTGCAGTTGATAATTATACAATTAATTGTTCCGATATTATTCAATACTTGGATAGCACGAATTATGTAGATAAGTTATTTGTATCAACAGAAAGTACAAACATAAGTGTAACTGACGTGATAAATGATATAATGGCAGATGTCAATGTATTATATGAATGTGACGATTTGCTCACAAACAATACCAGTATATCAATTAATTTTACGTCGGTTACAAAACGCGAGGCATTATCACAGGTGTTATTATCTACAAATGCAGTATGTAAGAAACTCAGAAATGGTACATTGTGGTTTGGTAGAATTGACACAACAGAAGTTAAGCAAGATATAACAGGTAATCTGTTTAGTGGCTATACAATAACAGATAATAATCCTGTTTCTTCAATAAGTATGTCAACTTCGATTTACACAAAGGGTGAAAAAGTCGATACATCTAATCTAAAATGGGTTATCAAAGAACGTGCGAAAGATTATGTTGTAATTTCTATTGAAAATATGCCATCAATGATAACCACAGAAGATATTACTGTTAAGTTCTATTTTACAATAGTATTTTATCAAAATATCAGTGGTTCATCTGTTACGGTTAATAGACCCTATAGTGTGACAACAAGCATTCGTAATTATTTAGGTGAGTTGGATAATAAAAATAAGCCTAAAGAAAGCGGAAAATATTTGCCTGAAAAGATAAGCGTATCAACGTCGGATATATCAATCCGTATTGATAGAGATGCTATAAATAGGTCAACACATATAGGTGCGTATCATTATGGTACACGACCGGCGCAGGCTATTGGTACTAACTTGATAGGAAAAGACCAAAATATAATAGATTCGGACAGTCATATAACTCCGTATTTAGATTTTACATTAAGCGAATTTCCCAAAGAGTATGCCGATTATTCTGTAACGGCATACTCTTTAAATATTGCTAATGGCGGCGATGTTATAGCAGTAGCTAACCCTAATATTTCTTCTAAAAAAAGAAATATGCAGGAACTGAGCGTTCAGACAGTGGAAGTTGCAGAATTAAAAATTAACGGATCAACTGATAATATTCTTGATTTGCTGATGGATAGGTATTACCAATATAATACGGAATTTGGCGGGACTATCATTACTGATGATTTAGTGTGTGGTGATACCATACAGTTGGAATTACCTGATATGGGGATAGTAACAGGCACTATCACGCAGTTAGAGTACAGCTTGGCAAACAAATTAATAGCTAATGCTAAAATATGGTTATATTACATAGAGGAATAAGTTATGGGAAAGTATGGACAAACGAAATATGGACAAACAAAATATGGATTTGCGATAGAATACATATTTGATAGGACGGAAATGGATCTGATAAAAGGTACTGCAAAGGCATATATCAATTATGAAGATTTGAACCGTATAGAAAAAGGTATAAAAGCTATATCAAAAAAATATGGAATTTCTGTTGTATCTAAAACGGATTGGAAGTATCAATTTTCGGGTGATACAGTAGATAATTTCCCATTAAAAGTACATATGGAACAAATATTAAGCAATTTAAAGAAAATTATATCTGTAACGGGATATGAATCGAGTGAAAATATACCATCGTCTTTTGATAAGATGGATATATATAAAATGAATAATATAGAAAAAATTATAAATGATTTGGAATTGTTATAGGAGAGATAAATATGGGATTTGACTGGATAGACAAAGTGGATGGTGAAGATGTAGTATTTGCTAAAGATGTAAATGATTTAGCCCACGCCATTAAGACGACATTATCGGCTATTAATAAGTTAGAAGAAACTATGAAAGATAGTGTTCACAATTTAGTATATGGCATAGAGACATATGTTAATGATGATAACGAATTAGTCACTGACGATAGCGGTATACATTATTTATCGTATTCAGGTTCGTTTGAGAACGGAGCATATTTGTATCAGAATTTCGTGGTTGATAGTTTCCGTCGTAAACCGAAAATAGAAACCACGTTAGAATTGATATTTAATGTGGCGTCACGTCATATAGCAGTGGATGATTGCGACAGTGGTGGTCTGAATGTAGGTGAAACCGATGTACTGATTACATACACTGATAAAACAACAGCAACATTCGGACAGTCATATTACACAGCTACCAATACAGGTGATAAAACAATCACGATAAACGGCACATCAGCAACATACCAAACAACAGAGTTTGATTTTAAATTCCAAGTAACTAAGGAAATCGAATCGATTTCGTTCCGAATTGTATCGGATAACTATTATACAGACGGCGATCCAACGGGAAATGTGTGTGAACAGAAAACATTAATACAGTCGGCTGTTGGTTATGATGATGAATGTGTAGTAGCACGCAAAGAATTAATTGATTTTGCACAGGTAATAGAGACAGAATTAGATGGCAAAGCACCGGAAAATCACGCAAGCAATGGCACAGGGTTTGGAAAAGGTACACGTACTGCGTTTGGACATGTTAAATTGTCAGAGGATATAAATAGTAGTACTGGTGCAGACGCGGGTATTGCAGTTGCACCCAAAGCAGTAAAAACTATCTCTGACACACTAAGCACTGAAATATCTGAACGACAAGTGGCAGATGACGAATTGAAAGGTAAAATTGAATATGGAGAATCAGAGAGACAAGCAATTATTGAGGATATAAACGAACTTGAGAACAGTAAAGTTGGGTCAAATGATAGAGTAACCGGGAAAGAAATGAATTATAGTGTGACGGAGTTGTTGAAGTGGGTTGCCGAAGGCGTAGAAAAAAGTAATTCAGTTAATTATCCGGGACTTGACTATATAATCAGTGATGTTTATGAAATGTATAATGCACTTTGCAGTTATGGTTTCCAAGAGCCGATCGAGGTTGTAAAAACGGTGGCGGAGTTAAAAAAGCAAGCTGAAAATAAATAAAACGGAGGGTTAATTTATGGATAAGATTTTTAATTGGACAAGTACGGTTATTGGAATTGTAGGCGGTTTTTTCGCCGCAATATTCGGTCAGTGGGACAGTATTTTATGGGCGCTGTTGGTGATAATGGTGTTGGACTATTTAACCGGTATTATCAAGGCAATCTACACAAAAACAATGTCGAGTGAGATTGGTTTTAAAGGACTGCTCAAAAAGATTACTATATTAATTATAGTAGCGTTATCAAACGTCCTGCAACAGATTACAGGTGATAATGTCGCAATTCGTGAAATAGTGATTATGTTCTACATAGCAAATGAGGGAATAAGCGTGTTGGAAAATGTGGCGGTGATTTACCCGCGAATGCCGCAAAAGTTGAAAGATATATTACTGCAATTACGTGGCGAAGATGATACGGAGGAATAAGTATGGATATACAAATCAAACAGGGTCCGCAGTGTCACCCGTCCAACTGTTGTACATATAGGAATGACGATATTTTATTTATCGTCATTCATTTTACGGGTAACAACGGTGACACGGCATTAAACAACTGTACATTTTTCAGCGGCGCAAACCGTAGGGCATCTGCAAATTATTTTGTTGGTAATGACGGTATTTATCAATCTGTTCCTGATAATTGGGCGGCGTGGGCTGTCGGCGGTACAAATATCTACAAACACAGATATTGTCGTAATATGAACAGTATTTCAATAGAAATGTGTAGCCGTATCGGTGCAGACGGTAAATATTACATTGATGATGTGGTGGTGGAGCAGACAATTAAATTAACAAAATATTTGATGAATAAGTACAATGTTCCGGTAGAAAACGTGTTGCGCCATTATGATGTGTGGGATAAGAAGTGTCCTGAACCGTTCGTACGTCAGCCGGAGCTATGGGAAGATTTCAAAAGACGATTAACAGGAAGTGAGGGGTTAACTATGGAACAGTACAATGAACTAAAAGATTTAATTAACGCACAAGCGGCAAAAATCGCTGATTTACAAAATATCAACAGACAGTTGGTCGCTGTAGTACAAACAACAATGATTTACGATTATGTGGACGACAATATGCCCGATTGGGCAAGAAAAGCCGTGCAAGCGGCTATGAATTACGGTGCATTAGTTGGAGATGAGCAAGGTCGTTTAGGTTTATCCTACAAAGATTTAAGGACAATTTGTCGTGAGTACAGATGTGGTATGTATAATAAGTAGTTTTGAGGGTGGTGTAATGCCACCCCCCCTTATTTTTTTGCTTTGACTATATTGACAGTGAATAAATCAAAACCCAAAATTTATTGTATTTCGTCAATAGACAAAAGGAATGTTTTGTGTTATAATATATTTAATAATTTGAATGGAGTAATATTGTATGAGTAAAGAAACATTACCGGCTGAAATAGCAAAACAAATTCCAATAAAAGATATATATGATGATGTTGCTCATCCAGCATTAAGTGAAGTTGGTAAAGCAATTCAAGGCGTAACACGCATAGCATTAGCTCCGATTACAGGCATGGTTTGGGGATATGAAAAAATTTCTGAGTATTTAGATTTTGCAATTCCTAAATATTTTGAAGATAGAAAAATAAAAAAGGAAAATATAATTACACCGGAGCCTTCAATAGCTGTTCCAACGATTGAAGCAATGAGATATACCTCAGCCCATCAAGAATTACGTCAGATGTTTACAAATTTATTAGCGACATCGATGAATGTGGAAACAGTAGAAACGACACATCCGGCTTTCGTTGAAATTATAAAGCAACTTTCACCGAAAGAAGCGGTATTCTTAAACTATTTAAAAGATTATAGAAAAGCACTCGTAGATTATGAGTGTGCTGCTGGATTTTTTAACAAAAACATTATTGAGATTTGTGATAAATTTAAAAATGAAGATACTGAAAGTTACATAAATAATTTTATACGATTAGGATTATTTGATAAAACATTAACTGATAGATATTCGTGTGAAACTGAATTTAAAGTGGTAGAAAAATTAGCATATAAAGAAATCAAAATAATGGCTATAGAAGATGATATTGATATTGATTTGAATAAAGTCAAAATTAATTTTTATTATTATTGGTTGCAACCTACTGCATTTGGAGAAAAATTCATTTCACATACAATATAATTTTATATTAAGAATACAAAGTAAAAACAGCACTCATTAATTTGAGTGCTGTTTTTGCGTTTAAAGGAGGAATTTAAAATGAAGTGTCTGTTAAAGACGTGTCGCTTAATAAGGAAGAAGTGGCGGAATTAATAGACAGGCTGAGCCAGTACGGATTGTCACGCTGTCATTTGCAAGATGTAGTAACAGATTTCATTAATTCAATATAGAAAAAAGCAATCTCTATTATAATGTAGAGGTTGCTTTTTTGTTGTATCACGCTCTGTTTTTGACTAAAATCTGACTAACAGACCTACGAAAAAGTATAATATTTTACCACTTTTTATAACATTTTATCAGATTGATTTTATTTATAAAACACTAAAAAACCGCATAAACACTTGATATTCAAGCATTTATACGGTTTATAAATTTTGGTGCAGATGAAGGGACTTGAACCCCCACGTCGGTGACACTAGATCCTAAGTCTAGCGCGTCTGCCAATTCCGCCACATCTGCAAACAACATAATGAATTATATCAGATACACATACATTTGTCAACACTTTTTTTGAAAAATTTTTATAAAAATATTTTTCAGATAAAAATTTTAGTGAAATTGTAAAAAAGGACTGTACAAAATTTAATTGTTATAGTATAATTATATTATTAATGATTAGCGATCATCAAGCTAAGAGAGAGAGGAGAAAAGAAAATGGAGAAAAGAAAAAAATTGCTGTCTGCGATACTTTCTGTATCAATGATTGCAAGTGCGTTCACTGCATTGCCTTTATCAGCAAGTGCAGAGGGTGAACAAAATTCCGGTGAAGAAGTTACTGCGACTGTTTCACCGAGTACAACGGCTGGAGTTACGACAACAGGTGAACCTGTTGCAACAGCGACAACTGAAGTTGAGTCTACAGACGAACCCGCTACAGCTGCAACTCCGGAGGCGGCAGGCGTTGTTTACGAAGACCAAAAAATCAAAATTACAAATGCTAAAGCTGACAAAGTAACAATCGTAATTTCAAAGTATTACGATAACAAAACTTTAGCAGGCGTAGAACTAAAGGAAAATGTTACACTTGAAAACGGTAGCGGTGAAGTTGCTTACGATTTACAAGGTAAAGCGGCTAAAATTATGGTTTGGGATGATATAAAGACAATGACACCTTTATTTGCAACAACAAGTGTTGAAGGTACTGTTGATCCGGCACCTACTCTAAAGCCGACTGCACCTACAAGCCAGCCGGAAACAACACCGACGGCTGAGCCTACTGCAACACCGACAGTTAAGCCTACAGAAGTACCGAGAGAATATACAGAGATATATACTCAGGACTATGAAGATGTAGCAGATACATCTGCATTAAAGAATATTTGGGCATCAGCAAGCTATGCAGACGGTATTACTTTGGGTACAGATAATACTAAATATGCACAGTACACTGACGCAGATAAGAATACAAGAAGTGCAACATCGGCATTTGATGTTGATTTGTCTTCTCAAGATAAGTATGCGGTAGAATTTGACCTTGCATTAACTAAGTCAAGCAAAGATGATGTACAATTTGTTGTAGCATCAGGAACTATGCCGACTGCAAACACAGGTATGACTTCAAATTATATCTTCAAGATAAATATGGCAGGTAATTCTAATAACTGTAAGATTAATGACGTTGACGCGGCAACCGTAACTCTTACAGACGCAGCTTGGTACCACTATACAATATTGGTTGACAAGAACGAAGGCTTGGCAACTGTCAATATCACAGATAAGAGCGGCGAAAAGGTTGTAGACAAGTTGATTGTTCCTACAAACGGCGTTAATGATAAGATTACAGGTATCTTATTCTTGTCAGGACGTTATCATAGTGTTATGAAGTTGGATAACATTGTTGTTCGTACAACAGATAAGTATGATGAGTTTGGTCAAAAGGCAGAAGAAACTCTATCAAAAGTTGAATTTGCTTCTGAACTTAATACTACAATTAACCAGCCTAATGAAGGCGAGCCTGTACATAAGCCTATTGCAATTAAGGCAACAGGTATATATGGCGGCGACCTAACAAACAAGGAAGGTCTTAATGTAGAATGGACAGTTACAGGTCTTGATAACGAGGACGGCTATATTACACTTACAAAGGCAGAAGGTACAGGTGAGGGTACTGACGGTGAAAGCCCTAACGGAAATACTACTGCTTACTTCAATGTAAGAAACGGTGTTTCAAACTGGTTCGGTAAGGTTACTGCAAAGGTAACATATCTTGATGAATCATTTGAAATATCTACTCCGTTTGCCGTAATCGGTGCGAGCGGTTCAACTAATATAGCTCCGGATGCCGGTTATCCTGAAAATATGAGTTCATATGACGATTCTCTTGTAGGATACACAGCTACATCAAATGCAATCAATTCAAAGGATCTTGTTCTTAACGGCTGGTCAATATACGGTTCAAACGGTGTAAGAACTCTAACACTTAAGAAGGATGAAGATAATACAAAGTATCTTCAATTTGCATCAAACGGTGGCGGCGGTTCAACTGTCGGTGTATATCAACTTGCAGAACAAGCGTCACAATATATCGTTGATATGAAAGTTAGATTTACGGGCGGTGCAATGGCATTCGGTCACTACGGTAATACACCGAATAATGCAACTAATAATCCTAACTGGACAGTATCATACGGAAGTGGTGCTTTGACGGTTGGCACTCAGTCAATTCCAGGTGTCAACAGTGAAGATTGGTACAGAGTAATTGTTTCTGCAGATGAAAGCGTAGGAACTTACTGGGTTAAGGTATATAATGACGCAGGTACTCTTGTAGGCGAAACAACAGCTGAAGCTATGAGTTCTACATATACAGAAACACAGAAATATTTCTGTTTCCAAGGTACATATCCTGTAGATTTGGCAAGCTTCAAAATTTACACACCTACAGCCTCAACAATGACTGTAAATACTGAGGCAGAAACTATCCAGGTTCCTGAAACAGGTGCAAACAGTGCAACAGCAGAACTGACTGCTATAGTTAAGGATACAGACGGATATAATATCTCAGGTGCCGTTACTTGGTCACTTGCTGATGAATATACAGGTGTAAGCATTGCAAGCAAGGATGCTCAGACAGCAACTTTGACAGTAACAGACGAGGCAGCTGCCGGAACTGTTACAGTAGTTGCAACTTACGGTTCAAAGAGAGTTGAAAAAGAAATTTCTCTATCAACAACAGGTAATGCAATCGCATTTACAAAGTCGTCTTCAAGCATAACAATTCCGTTTGAGGGCTCTGATGCCGTAACAGGTAACTTCACGGCAGAAGTAAGAGACAAGGCAGGTCATGCTGTTGAGGGTGCAAACGTAACTCTATCACTTGTTGATGCTGCAGGCACACCGGTGACAAATGCGAAGGGAATTACATTCGATGCAACAACAGGCGTTTTGACAGTTCAGGCAGGTGCAGTATCAAAGGTTCTTTATGTTAAGGCGGTTGCAACTGTAGGTGAAGAAACTTTGACATCAAGAGTTAAGGTTAATGTACACGGTTTGTCATTTGCATTCGGAAGTAATGATCCGTCAGACGACAGCTTTACAAAGGTAACAGCCGCTGACGCATATTCAGATAAGATTGGTTACGGTTTTGATGATACATCAGTAGTAACAAGTGAAGAATCAGATGTAAAGGGTACTGCGGCATACAGATTTAAGGCTAAAGTTCCTAACGGTAACTATGTTGTTAAGGTTACAACTTCATCTGCAACAATGACTTCTGAAGTAGTTGAAGGAGTTGCGGCAACAACAGGAATTACAAAGACAGGTACACAATTTAATGTAGCAGTTTGCGACGGTGTACTTGACCTTACATTTGAAAGCGGTTCAACATTGTCAGATTTGACAATTACACAAGCTGCAGCTAAGGCAGCACTTGCTAAACCGGCAGTATATGCTATTGGTGACTCAACAACAAATAATAATGCATCAGGTAACATTTCATGGGGTAACCGTGTAGGTAATGGTGTAGCAGTTCCTGATACATTCTCATCATTCAGCAATAACGGTATGGCAGGACGTGACTCTGTAAACTTCTATAACCAAGGCAGAGTTGAGGCAGTTCTGTTGAGCGTTTGCCCTGGTGACTATGTAACTGTTAATATGGGTATTAACTCAAAAGAGGCAGGTGAATCTGCATCATACTACACATTGCTTAATAACTACTATGTAGAAGGTATTATTCAACGTGGTGCTATTCCTGTAATTGTTACAGCTACACCGCTTGGATTCAGTAGTTCACAGTATCCGTATAATGCATCAACAGGTAAGTTTACAGTAAATCGTGGTACAGGTGCTCATAACGGTGATTTGAGAAAGATTGCTCAATCACATAATTTGAACATTATTGAATTGGGTTACTATTTTGAAGATTACTTTAATAGTCTAACAGCTGAAGATGTTGCAGCTTATAACGCTGAAAACGGAACAAGCTTTACATCACAAGTTGAACTTGTAAAGAGCTGGTATGGTGACCACAACCACTATAAACAGTATCTTGCTGATAAGATTGGTTCATATATCCTTGACAGTGTGTCGAAGATTGCAGGCGGAAGTACAAACTTCAACCAGGCAAATGATACACACATCAATGAACAATAATCAACTTAAAAGAACTTCCCGTTTGGGAAGTTCTTTTTTTGTGCCTACTTCCATATACATAAACTAAAAAGGAGATTTGGGTGTGAAAAAAATACTTTTGGTGGTTGTTATAATCATTTTTATTACGTTACTTTTGCCGCTTGCGATAGTTTGGTTAATCGGTGGCGGCGGAGAAGGACAAAGTCCGATTGAGAGCGGAAAGGTAAGTGTGTATGTGTCGGAAGAAGATTGTGTTAAAGATATGGATATTAATGAATATTTAAAATGCGTGGTGGCGGCGGAAATGCCTGCCGATTTTGAGGAAGAGGCATTAAAGGCACAAGCTGTTGCGGCAAGAACATATCTGTACTCACATATTGCCGAAAAAGACAAAGGCAACATTGCCGAAAGTCACAACGGTGCGGTGATATGCACCGATTCAACGCACTGTCAGGCGTATATTTCGGAGGATAAGCGGAGAGAAAGCTGGGGTGCCGGTGCCGATGAAAATTGGAACAAAATAAGCACAGCGGTTGACGAAACTACGGGACAGATAATGACATACAACGATGAAATAATATCGGCGGTATTTCATTCAACTTCGTCGGGTATGACGGAATCGGCAGTTGACGTTTGGGGGGCGGACGTGCCGTATTTGCAAAGTGTCGCAAGTGCGGGAGATGAAGAATCGCCGAAGTATCACAGTGAATTGACATTGAGTGAACAGGAATTTAAAAATATTGCGGAAGAAAAAATTGACGGTGTGGATTGGAATAATGGACTTGTATCGAACATTAACCGCTCAAATGCAGGCGGTATTGTAACACTTGATGTAGGCGGAGTGAATATAAAAGGAACAGAATTTAGAAATATATTTTCACTGCGTTCCGCAAATGTTGAAATATCGCAAGAAAACGGCGATATAAAAATGAGCGTAAAAGGGTTCGGTCACGGCGTCGGTATGAGCCAGTATGGTGCAGATTACCTTGCGAGGCAGGGAAAGACATATAAGGAAATTTTAAAAACATATTATACAGGTGTTGAAATAGAAAATAGGTGAAATTGCACAAAAAACAATGCAAAAATTTGTGACTTTAAAAAAAATATGACTGTTTTTTATATTGAGAAATTTCGTAAAAAGTTATAAAATATTATTATAATTATTTTTGAGGGAGAGATTTAATAATGAACAGAAAAGTGATAAGTGCGGCGGTTGCAGTTGCAATGACCGCCACAATGGGCAGTTTTGCCTTACCGGCAAACGCCGCGGAAGTTAAAACTCCGCAATATCAAACAAATACACGTCAAATGGAAAAGCTTAATCGTGGATTGATTGCTGTTAAGACAACGGCAGATACACGAGGTCAGGCAGTTAACGGTGTATATTTGAGTTGGAGATTGCTTGGTGACGAAAGCCTTGAAAATCAAGCATTCGATATTTATAAAAACGGTACAAAAATACATACAACAGGTGTACATGACGCTACAAACTGGATTGATACATCGGGTACTGCATCGGATAAATACAAGGTTGTAAAAGCGGGTGAGGACGCGTCTAAGGAAACTGAAGTTACACCTACTTCAAACAACAACTGTGCAAAGTCAAATGAGGTCGGAAATGGAAACAGTGAGAAAAATTCATTTACATATGTAGATATTCCTATTTCACGTCCTGATCCGGTAGAAAGAATGGGTGACGGCAAGATTTCAAATTATTACACTGTTGACAAAAGCCACGAAGGCGGTGCGAATGACGCGTCTGTCGGCGATCTTGACGGTGACGGCAATTATGAAATTGTATTAAAGTGGGACCCGACAGACTCAAAAGACAGTGCCGGTGCGGATTTTACAGGTAATGCATATATTGACGCATATAAGATTGATCCGAACAATGACGGTTATATGTGGCGTATTGATTTGGGTAAAAATGTTACATCGGGTGCACACTATACGCAATTTTTGGTGTATGACTTTGACGGTGACGGAAAGTCAGAAGTGGCAATGAAAACAGCACCCGGTACGGTTGACGGCACAGGTCATTACGTTACGGAAGTCGGTGATACTGACGAAATCAGAAATACCGACAATACAAAATCATATATAGGCACAAGCGGAAGATTAAAGGGTAAAAATCCGTTTACGCAGTATTTAACCATATTTGACGGCGAAACAGGTGCCGCACTTTATACAACGGACTATATTCCGTATGATGCGGCAGAAAATCAATATTGGGGCGACAGCGGGGCAAAGTATAACAGAAGTGAAAGATACCTTGCGGCAGTGGCTTATCTTGACGGTATTCATCCGAGTATCGTTATGTGCAGAGGTTATTATCACGACTCTGTAATTCGTGCATATACATGGGACGGTACTGAACTTACAATGCAGTGGGAGCATAAAGGTAAGAAGAGTGCAAGTTCAACGACACTGTATGGACAAGGAAATCATAATCTTTCTGTAGGTGATATTGACAATGACGGCAAGGACGAAATTGTTTACGGAAGTGCCGCACTTGATGATGATGGTAAAACAGTTCTCGGAAATACAGGTCTTGGACACGGTGACGCAATGCATATGAGCGACTTTAATAATGACGGCACTCAAGAAGTATTTTCGGTAAAAGAGGAGGAATTTAAAAAGTATGCCGAAGATTTAAGAGTCGCAAGCACAGGAAAGCATTTTTGGAGTTCCGGAAAACTGACTACATCAAGTGATAACGGACGTGGTGTTATGGATAACATTGATGATAGCTACGCAAAGGAACATTCAAATGCATTGGCAATAGGTTGGAGCAGCGGAATTGCGAATGCTCACGACTTAAACGGTGATGATGTTGCCGCAAAACCGGCTGGTGCGGGAAGCGGTACCTTTGATAATTTCCTTGTATATTGGGACGGCGATTTGAGCCGTGAGTTGCTTGACGCAAACATTATCCAAAAATATTATGCCGCAACAGGTACAACAAAGAGATTTTACGGTCCGTCAGACGGATACACACTTACAGGCGGTTCTACAAACAACTACTCAAAGAGAAATCCTTCACTTGTTGCCGATATTTGGGGCGACTGGCGTGAAGAAATTATAATGCCGGTAAACAAAGGCTCGGCAACGGATCAGGCATATTTGAGAATATATACCTCTACAATACCTACAGATTACAGAATTACAACATTAATGCACGACTGCCAATACAGATTGTCGGTTGCGTGGCAGAATGTCGGATATAACCAACCGACACACGCAAGCTATTATATAGGTTCTGTGGCACTTGCAACAGACGAAAGCGGCAATACACTTAACTATCTTGCACCGGCAGTACCTTATACAAAGGTGACATATTCGGCACCGGAGCAAGTAGCGGTTACGGGAATGACTTTGGAGAAAAAGTCAATAGAAGTTGAAAAAGGCAAGACAGAAACAATCAATGCGATTATCACACCCGAAAATGCGACAAGAAAAGGTATAACTTGGACTTCGTCCGATACAAACGTGGCAACTGTTACAAACGGTGTTGTGAAAGGTATTTCAGCCGGAACTGCAACTATAACGGCAACAACCAAAGACGGTAATTTTACAGATACTTGTGAAGTGACTGTTATGCAAAATGCAGTTACGGGCATAAGAATTTCGGAAAAACTAATTGATTTGGGAATGGGTTACAAAAAACAAATTACCGCAACGATAATGCCTGATGACGCTACGGATAAGTCTGTAGAATGGACATCTGAAAATCCTGAAATCGCAACAGTTTCGGACAACGGAACAATTACCGGTAAAAGCTACGGCAGAACGGTCGTAACCGCGACTACAACAGACGGCGGATATACCGCAAAGTGTGTGGTAAGAGTTAAACCGATAGATGTAGTTGACGCAACTGGTAACAATGAGTTTGTATCGGAAAATACTGATGCAAATACTGCATTTACAGGAAGTGCCAACAGTGCGGTGATTTCACAAACAGGTGCGTCTGACGGTGCGGAGGCACATAAAGATTTTGAAGTTTATGACAGCGGTAAGGTTGAGCTTGAATACAGACTTACAACAGGCGGTGTAAAGGTTGACGGTTCAAATTGGAACTGGACAGGACATGAATATACAATGGGAATGAAACTTCTTGACAGTGAGGGCAACAACATTGTGAATGTATATCAGCCGTATACTACAAAGGCTCAAAATTTGATGGCACAAACTTCTGTCGATTCTGCGGCAGCTGCTGTAACTGCATCAGGTTCGGGTTGGTCAAACAGCGGTAACGTTGTAGGTAATATTCAAGGTAGCTCAAAGCGTTGGAAAGTAAAAGTTACATTGGATTATGATAATGATAACTGTACTGTAAAGGTTACCGGTACAGACGGAACATGGGCAAATGATGACGGCGTAATGCAAAGAACATTTGCACTAAAGGGTGCTAAATTCAAGACATTAAGTTTGTATACACAAAAAATGGAAGATTATGATTCAGCTACCTTGACGGCTTCGCCGAAAATCGAAAATCTTTCATACAGTAAATCAACAACTGTTTCCGGTGCGACAGAAGAACTTTATAACAAAGGCGGAGATAGTAAGTTTACTGACAGTGATATAACAGATTGGACACAGACAGGCACAGATACGGCGACACTTACTTTAGACAGTGACAATAACCGTATTTTATACAATCCTGAAAAGCCGGGTGCTGAATACAGTGCAGAAAAGACTTTTGCCGTGAAAGATAATGCTATTGTAACTTATGATGTTGATTGGTATTTCGGAAGTGCAGTAGGCAGAGATGGTAACTTTGAATATCTTCAAATCGGTAATATCCGTCTTGGTTGGACAAACGGATATAAGGTGTTCCTAAGCGGTGACGGAGGTGCAACATGGCTTGACAGTGACAGTGACGGCACAAATGACAGCATATTCAACGGTGCAAATCAAACATACACTAAGAACGTTAAAGTGACGGTTAATACTGCTACAGGTGTAGCATCACTTTGGTTTGACGGAACGAAAGTAGGCGATTATACTACAGAAAACGTGGCAAATACTGTTAAATTCGGATTTACTCGTGCCGGTGCGGCACCTAATTGGGCTGTTCCGAACGGTATCGACAGAATTAAAGTGTCACAATTTGTTCAAGGTGAAGAACCGCTTGAATTTTCAGAAATGAAAGTGAGTGGAAAAGATGATAAGACTGCTACGGTAACATATGCGGTTGTTGATGAAGATGCTGATGACATTTCATTGATAGGTGCATTGTATGACAAGGACGGTAAACTTGTTGAAATCAAGACAGTCCCTGTTGCCAATGTTGAAAAAGGCAAATATTTGAACAGTGAAATTGTTTTTGAAAACAGTATCAAAGAAAATAATTTGAAAGTATTTATGTGGAATTCGCTTGGCGGTATGACAGCACTTTGCGAAAATGCTCAATAACAAATTTAAAAACAAAAATCGCAGACTATAAGGTCTGCGATTTTTTTAATGTGTTATTCAGTATGTTTTCGAGTTCTATTGCTTTTGATACGACTTCGGGGTCGGAAAGACAATAATTTTTTTCAATTATAAGATTATCAAAATCTGTTTTCAGTTGTTTAATGTTGTTCATTTATGTATGCTCCTTTCGATTACACGGTTATATATAAACCACTGCTTGTTGTATTTATTTTACAATATATGATAAAACTTGTCAATATATTGTGGTATAAAAGGAGCAACTTTCGTGTTGCAGAAAACGACACAACCGTTTAAATTTCATTATCTTTCTTCGCTTTAACCTGTAAAACGACAAAAGCTGACACAGCGGCAATCATAAACAGTATTGCAACAAGCTGAGAAATGCCGAGAACATTTGGAATTACATATAATATATAATTCGGATTTCTCATACCTTCAAGAAACAGTCTGCCGAATGAATACCAGAAAATATAGAAACAAAATACCTGCCCGTCATTCTTTTTCTTGTCACGAATCAGAAGAAGTATCACAAGTCCGATAACATTCCATATCGATTCATATAAAAATAATGGGTGAACAGGTGCTGCACCGTTTATGGACATACCGAAAAGGCTGTTTGTTTCACCGCCGTACACTTCGACGTTTACAAAGTTTCCGAAACGTCCGATTGCTTGACCGATAAAAAGACCTGGTGCACATACGTCAAAGACTTTTGCGATATTCAGCTTTTTAACTTTGCAGTATATAACGGTTGAGATTATCGCACCGATAATACCGCCGTAAATAGCAAGTCCGCCGTTCCAGACTTTAAACATATCGGCTATCGAGTCAAATTCATCGAGTGCGAAAAGCACATAATATATTCTTGCGCTGATTATTCCGAAAATAAGTCCGAACAAGGCGATATCCCATACATTATCTTTTTTCACACCACGCTTTTCGCAGGTTTTATAAACGAAAAACAATCCCAAAAGAAAACCCGAAAGAATGATAAGCGCATACCAATAAATAGGCTTTGAACCTATTGAAAATGCGACAGGTGAAATGTTTAGAGAAATACCGAGTTTAGGAAAAGCAATGTTGTTCATAATCATACCTCCTTCATAGTAAGTGAAATACGTTTTTTCGGTACGTCAACTTCAAGTACACGAACTTTCACAACGTCACCGACTGAAAGTACGTCGGTTGGGTGCTTGATGTATCGGTCACATATTTGCGATATGTGTACAAGTCCGTCTTGATGAACACCTATATCGACAAATGCACCGAAATCTATAACGTTTCTCACCGTTCCCGTCAGTACCATATCCGGTTTTAAGTCCTCCATTGAGAGAATGTCGCTTCTTAAAACGGGCTGCGGCAATTCTTCGCGCGGGTCGCGACCTTTCTTTATAATACTGTCGGCAATGTCTTTTAAAGTGATTTCACCTATTCCGAGTTCTTCGGCTAATTTATGTGTATTTTCTTTCGACAGACGTTGCTTTAAATCCGCAACTGTGCCGTCTTGAACGTCTTGTTCGGTATATCCCATATGTTTAAGCAGCTGCGCGGCGGCTTTGTAGCTTTCAGGGTGGACGGAGGTGTTGTCAAGGACGTTGTCACCGTCTGTTATACGCAAGAAACCTGCGCACTGCTCAAATGCTTTTGCACCGAGTTTTGGCACTTTCAAAAGTTCTTTTCTTGTATTGAATTTACCGTTTTCTTCGCGATATGTGATTATGTTTTTTGAAACGGTTTTGTTAATTCCGGCAACATATGAAAGCAGTGACGGAGAGGCGGTGTTAAGGTCAACACCGACACTGTTTACACAATTTTCAACCACTCCTCCGAGTGCCTCACCAAGTCGCTTTTGGTTCATATCGTGCTGATACTGTCCGACACCGATTGACTTAGGGTCAATTTTTACAAGCTCTGCAAGCGGGTCTTGCACACGTCTTGCTATTGAAACGGCACTTCTGAGTGCAACATCGTATTGCGGGAATTCTTCAGTTGCAAGTTTTGACGCACTGTAAACAGACGCACCTGCCTCGTTTGTCATAATGTAAAATACTTCTCGGTCAATTTCTTTTAAAAGGTCGGAAATAAATATTTCACTTTCCTTTGAGGCTGTTCCGTTACCGATTGAAATTAAGTTTACGTTGTTTCTTAAAATCATATCCGTAAGAATTTTCTTGGCCTTGTCTTTGTCGTGGTTAGGCAATGTGCAGTAAACAACATTGGTGTCAAGGACTTTGCCTGTTTCGTCCACAACCGCGACTTTGCACCCTGTTCTGTAACCCGGGTCAAAGCCCATAACGATTTTATCTTTAATAGGCGGTTGCAATAAAAGTCCGGAAAGATTTTGATTGAATACCTTTATTGATGCCTCCTCGGCATTTTCCGTAAGCATATTGCGTATTTCTGTTGATATGGACGGTGCAATAAGTCGTTTATAACTGTCCTCGGCGGCAAGTTTGACGTACTTTGTAGACGGTGATTCGTGTTTTGGAGTAAGTCGTCTGAAAAGATAGTTTGTGATTTTTTCTTCGTCAATATCAATTTTTACCGATAAAAATCCTTCTTTTTCGCCACGATTTATCGCAAGCAATCTGTGGTTTGCAAGTTTTTTTATTGGTTCGGCAAAATCATAGTAAAGACGGTATACACTGTCGTCTTCTGTTGACGCTTTTGAAACCAAAAGACCAAAGTCGATTGTTTTTTGACGAATATCTTTTCTGTATTCGGGGTTATCACTGATTTCTTCGGCGATTATATCCATAGCACCGGCTATTGCATCTTCACTGCTTTCAACATCTTTTTCGGCGTCGATAAAATCAAGCGAAATACTTTCTATATTATCATTCGGATTTTGTGCAAGGATAATTTCGGCAAGCGGTGCCAGTCCTTTCTCTTTTGCGATAGTCGCTCTTGTGCGGCGTTTTGGTCTAAACGGACGGTATATATCCTCAAGTTCCGATAATGTTACGGCATTTTCGATTGATTTTGCGATTTCAACGGTCAAATTTTCTTGCTCGTTAATCAAACGCAATATTTCTTCTTTTTTATCTTCAAGGTTACGTAAATATGAAAGTCTGTCGTAAAAATCTCGTAATATTTCATCACTTAGAGAGCCTGTTGCCTCTTTTCTGTAACGGGCAATGAAAGGAATTGTGTTTCCGTCATCAATCAGTTTTACAGTGTTTGTAACCTGTTCGGGGTGTAAGTTAAATTCAGACGTAAGCTGATTTATGATTTTTTCTTCTGATTTTTTCATTATGTATATCCTCCAAAAAATAATGTTTTGCTTTGAAATTATTCTGTAACAATTCTGCAAATGAATTTTAAAAATTCTATTCACAAACTGAAATATTTGTGATATAATAGTAACAACCACAATATATAGTGTGCAATTATGTAAACTCAACACCAAATATATATGTGATTAAAAATGCAGTTAAGCTAATTATATCCCATTTAGCTTAATTTTACAAGCAAAACAGTAAAATGAGTTAAAATGAGATGTACAAGCTGAAAAAAATACAAAAAACCTATTGCACTTTTGATTGATTTAGGGTAAAATGGAACTGATGGGAGTGAATTGGAGCGTTTGGGATGACAAACGGTCAAATTGGAGAGAGTAACCCATAAATCAATAAAAAGGCAGGTGACATTGAATATGGTAAATTTTGTTGACGAATATCCGCGTCAGCTTGACGAGCGCGGAAGAATTATCTTGCCTGCCAAAGTTAGAGAAAATATGTCCGAAACAGTGTACGTTACACGTTCAATGTCAGATAAATGCCTTCAATTATACACACAAGAGGAATGGGATAAGATTTCTGAAAAGATTAATCAACTCCCAACTGCCACAGACAGAAATGCTGCGGCTTTTGTACGTTTGTTTTTCGGTAAGGCTACTTCAGCCGTTATAGACAAGCAAGGCAGAGTGCCAATCGCAAAGCGTCTGATGGAATATGCTAACCTGAAAAAAGATGTTGTGCTTGTAGGTGCAAACACACGTCTTGAAATATGGGACAGTGAAGAATGGGATAGATACCAAGATGAACTTTCAGACGATATTATGATGGACGGAATATTAAATTACGGACTTAATATTTGATTTGAGGTTGTCGATAAAGTGTTGACGGTTCAAAAAATTAATTGAAAGGGAATCAAAATGGAATTTAAACATATTTCAGTATTGTTCGGGGAAAGCATTGACGCGCTGAATATCAAACCGAACGGTATATATGCAGACGGCACACTCGGCGGCGGCGGACATTCGCACGGTATTTTGTCAACAAACGATTCGTGCCGACTTATCGGTATAGACCAAGACAAAGAGGCTATTGCGGCGGCAAAGGAACGTCTTAAAGAATTTGACGGCAGAGTGACGTTCGTAAATCGCAATTTCAGCGAGATTAAGGATATTTTATCAGAACTTGATATTGATGAAATTGACGGTGCGGTACTTGATTTGGGCGTGAGTTCATATCAGCTCGACAATGCCGAAAGAGGTTTCAGCTATATGCACGATGCCGCTCTTGACATGAGAATGAATACGTCTTCGCCGAAATCGGCATATGACGTTGTAAATTCATATTCATGTGAGGATTTGATGCGTATTTTTTATGACTACGGCGAAGAAAAGTGGTCAAAGCGTATTGCGGAATTTATTTGTGAAAAACGTAAAACAAAGCCTGTTGAAACAACATTTGAACTTGTTGAAATCATAAAGGCGGCAATACCGAAAAAAGCACGTATGGAAGGCGGACATCCTGCAAAGAGAGTGTTCCAGGCGATAAGAATTGAAGTCAATAACGAACTTGGAATATTGGAAAATGCTATTAAAGACTTTGTGTCAAGCATAAAATCGGGCGGGAGATTGGCGATTATAACGTTCCATTCACTTGAGGACAGAATTGTCAAAAAAACATTTCAGGATTTGGCAAGGGGGTGCACTTGTCCGAAAGAATTTCCGGTATGCGTATGCGGCAAGAAACCGGAAATTAAAATTATTTCAAGAAAACCGATTTTACCGTCGGAAGAAGAGCTTGAACATAATTCACGTTCAAAAAGTGCAAAATTGAGAATTGCCGAAAAATTATAGGATAGGCTAAAGGATAATTAAGGGAGAGAATTATTGTGGAATACGGAAATTTGGCATATAAATTGCCGGAACAGTATGATGAACCGATAAAAAAGAGAAAACCACAAAAGAGAAAAGAGAAAACAGTTAATACCACAGCAGTCAGTAACAAGAGGAATCATGAACAAATGCAGTATAAGAGAACAATTTTTCGTGGAATATGCGTGACAGTGCTTTTGGCTGTATCAGCAGGATTTATGATTTCAAAATTCGTTGCTGTGAATGAGATGAACCAGCAGGTTGCGTCACTTAAAAGTCAGCTTACAACGCTTGAATCAGCAACAAGTCAGATGGTTTTTGACCTTGAACAGAGTGTTGACCTTACAAAAATTGAAAAAGAGGCAACAACAAGATTGGGTATGCAAAGACCTGAAAAGTATCAGACAATATATGTAAACGTAAAGCAAGATGATATGACAGAGAAAACTGCCGGTGAAGTAGAGGGGTTTGGACACGGTATTGTGTCTGTATTGAAAAAGATTGGTGGTAATATTGTACAATTTTTCAGCATAAAATAAAAATGGACTTCTATAATTATAAAATTATGAAAAATGTACATTTATTAAAGTATTAAAAGGAATTGATAAATTAATGAAACCATCATTAAATGAAATTAAAAAGAAAACGATATTTATGGTGTGTATCGTTGCTGTACTGCTTGCATTGCTTGTTTTGCGAGTGGCATATTGGCAGATAATAAGAGGTGACGAGCTTTCGAGCAAGGCAAAGGCACAACAGCAGGGCAGCAGTATTGTTACAGCCTCAAGAGGAGATATTTACGACCGTAACGGTAAGGTGCTTGCGGAAAGTGCAACGGTAAACACACTTATTTGCAATCCTAAGGATATTGAGGCGGACGGTGACAGTGAAGTAATCGCCGCAAGATTGGCTCCTGTTTTGAATATGGATCAAAACGAAATCCTTAAGATTATAACAAAAAATTCAAGATACCAAGTTATAAAAAAACGTCTTACGAACGAACAGACCGAGGCGGTAAAGAAATTAAGAGATTCAGATGTTGACGCAACGATTGCAAAAGCATTTAAAGGGGTATATTTTGAAAATGATTCAAAGAGATATTATCCGTTCAACGTTGCACCGCATATTTTGGGATTTACGGGATATGACAATAACGGTTTGCAGGGAATTGAACTTACTTTCGACGATGAGCTTATGGGGCGTAACGGAAGTATAGAAACTAATCAGTCGGCAAAGGGTACAACACTTAAAGACCAACAAAATGAGTATTTGAACAGTTCTCAAAACGGTGATGACGTTGTGCTTACGATTGATGAAACAATCCAGCATTTCCTTGAAAAGCACCTTGAAGAGGCGGTTACGGAAAACAAGCTTAAAGAGGGTGCGGCAGGTATTATTATGAACCCGAAAACGGGCGAAATACTTGCAATGGCAACTAAGCCTGATTTTGACGTAAATAATCCGTATGATATTGACCAGTTTGAAAAATATGCGATAGATTTGGGATATGATACATCAGATGACACAAGTGACGATCCCGATGCAACACCGAAACCGACAGAAGATCCGAATAATTTAAGTGACGAGGCCATTGCGAAAATAAGAAATAAAATGTGGAGAAACAAGGTTATTTCGGATACATATGAACCGGGCTCGACATTTAAGATTATTACTGCGGCGGCGGCTTTGGAAGAACACGTTGTAGACCTTAATTCAACATTCTATTGTCCGGGATTTAAGATTGTTGCCGACAGAAAAATCGGTTGTGCAAACAAGAGCGGTCACGGCGCTCAAACATTTGTAGAGGGTGTAAGAAACTCTTGTAACCCTGTATTTATGGAATTGGGCGAAAGACTTGGATATGAGAAATTTATGGAATATTTCACTGCATTCGGTCTTACCGAAAAGACAAACGTCGAACTTGTCGGTGAGGCGTCAAGTATTTATTACCATAATAAAATGAGTGAAGTCGATATTGCGACAAGTTCATTCGGTCAAGGTTTCCAAATAACACCGATACAGCTTGTAACAGCCGTTTCGGCGGTTATCAACGGCGGTGAAAGAATGAAACCGCAGATTGTAAAGGAAATCAGAAACTCAAACGGAATTTTGAAAACGTATGAGCCGGAGGTTATAAGCCGAGTTATTTCGGAAGAAACATCTCAGCAAATGAGAGAAATTCTTGAATCGGTTGTATCGTTGCCGACATCAACAGGTAAAAATGCGTATGTAAAAGGCTGCCGTATCGGAGGTAAAACAGGTACTTCGGAAAAAGGTAACCGTGACGAAGAAAAACGTATTGCGTCATTTATCGGTTTTGCTCCTGCAAACGATCCGGAAATAGTATGTCTTATAATGCTTGACGAACCGCAGGTTGATAACAAGTACGGCGGTACAATAGCCGCACCTTTGGCAGGTGAAGTTATTGAAGATGTACTAAACTATCTCGGTGTTGAAAAGCAGTACACAGAAAATGAAGAACCTGACGTTACGCAGGAAATACCTGACGTTAGAACAATGGATTTGACAGAGGCGAAGAAAACCATTGTTGACAAAAAGTTGAATGTTCAAGTGAGAGGTGACGGTGATACGGTAGTTGACCAGCTTCCGAAACCGGGTACAATGCTTAACGAAGATTCAACGGTAATATTATATACAGAAGAAATTGACAAAACACATACGGTAACAGTACCTAATCTTAAAGGAATGTCCGTGGATAATGCGAAATATACTCTTGAAATGAGCGGACTGAACTTTGAGATTGTCGGTGCGGGACACAGTGAAGTGTCGAGTGCGTATGCGGTAAATCAGAGCATAGCGGCAGGCGAGGAGGTTACACCTGCGACAGTAATAGGCGTGGAATTCCGCCAAGTAACTTCAGACTAATAGGACAGGGGGAAATATCAAATGTTAGCAAGTGAATTATTAGGCAGTAAATGGCTTGATGAGCATGAAGATATAGATATAACCGGAATAGCGTACGATTCAAGAAACGTACTTCCGGGAAACGTTTTTGTATGTATCAAAGGCTTTGAAACAGACGGACACAAATATGCAGAAATGGCAGTTAAAAACGGTGCGTCACTAATCGTTGCCGAAGATAAAATAGATGTAGATGTACCTGTTTGGTATGTTGAAAATTCGAGAGTTGAAATTGCGGAAATGGCTTGTAAGTATTACGGCAATCCGTCAAGCAAATTCAAACTTATCGGTATCACAGGTACAAACGGTAAGACTACAATAACATATTTAATAAAAAGTATAATCGAAACGGCCGGTATGAGAATCGGTGTTATCGGTACAAATCAAAATATTATCGGCGACAAGGTGCTTGTTACGCAAAGTACAACACCGACAACACCAAACGCACTTGAACTTCAACAGCTATTTGCGGAAATGGTTGACAGTGATGCGGAATGTGTTGTAATGGAAGTTTCGAGTCACGCACTTGAACTTGAAAGAGTACACGGTTGTCACTTTGACGTGGGTGTGTTCACAAATCTTACACGTGACCATCTTGATTTCCATAAGACTATGGAAAATTACTTAAATGCAAAGGCTAAGCTGTTTAAAATCAGCGATAAGGGTGTTGTTAATTTCGACGATGACGGCGGTAAGAAGATTGTTGCAAACAATGACTGCGATATATTAAAAGTCGGTCTTTCGGACGGTTGCGACCTTAAAGCAAAAAATATTGAAATTTCATCATCGGGTGCTGATTTTGATGTTGAATATGACGGTAAGACATATCGTGTTCATATAGTAATTCCGGGCAAGTTCAGCGTATATAATGCAATATGCGCTATGGGTGCGGCATTGCAGATGGGTATTGATATGGATACCATTATCAAAGGTCTTGAAAATGCAACAGGAGTTGTCGGACGTGTTGAGGTTGTTCCTACAAATACCGATTATACAGTTATAATCGACTATGCACATACACCGGACGGTCTTGAAAATATAATTAAAACCGTTAAAGATTTTGCAAAGGGTGAGGTTATAACATTGTTCGGCTGCGGCGGTGACAGAGATAATACGAAGCGACCGATTATGGGTGAAATCGCCGGAAAACTTTCGGATTACAGTATTATAACGTCAGACAATCCGCGTACGGAAGACCCTGTTTCTATTATAGAACAGATAGAAGTCGGAATGAAACGCACAGACGGAAAATATAAAGTAATAGTCGACAGACGAGAGGCTATCGCATATGCTCTTGACCACGCAAAGAAAGATGATGTAATCATTCTTGCGGGTAAGGGACAGGAAACATATCAGATAATTGGTAAAGAGAAACACGACTTTGACGAACGTGTTGTTGTATATAAACACCTTAATAAATAATTGAAAAGGGCGGCTGAAAAACTACCGCCCTTATTTTTGAGCATAGGACAAAAAGAGAGAAAGGATTTAATTTATTATGCAGGCAATGACGATTGAAGATGTATTAAAAGCAACTGGGGGAACACTTTTAAGTGGTGACATACACCAAACTTTTAACGATGTAATCAGTGATTCGAGAAAGGTTACGGCAGGTGTGCTTTTTGTGCCGCTTGTCGGTGAAAAGTTTGACGGTCACGAATTTATAAAGGCGGCTTTCGACCTTGGTGCTTCGGCTGTTTTGACACAGAGAGATACCGAGCTTTTAGTAGATAAGACAATCGTAAAGGTTGAAGATACATTAAAAGCATTCGGCGACATTGCAAAGTATTACAAGCAAAAGTATAATGTTCCGACTGTTTCCGTTACGGGCAGTGTGGGAAAAACTACTACTAAAGATATGCTTGCATCAGTCCTTTCACAGAAGTATAATACACTTAAGACAATGGGCAACTTCAATAATGAAATAGGTTTGCCTATTACGATTTTCGGACTTGAAAAGGAACATGAGGCGGCTGTTCTTGAAATGGGAATGAACCATTTCGGTGAAATAGAACATCTTGCTGATATAGGCAGACCTGATGTTGCGGTTATAACAAACATAGGTCAGTCGCATATTGAAAATCTCGGCTCACGCGAAGGCATTTTCAAGGCGAAAATGGAAATGACAAAGCTGTTTACAAAGGATAATACACTTATAGTAAACGGTGATGACGATTACCTTTCAAAAACAAAGGGGATGGGTGAATACAAGGTAGTATATTACGGTATAACAAATCCCGAAAATGATGTTTACGCAAAGGATATTGAAAATAACGGACTTAACGGAATTAAATTCACCGCAGTTGTTGACGGCGGCGAATATCCTATTGAAGTAAATGTTCCGGGTAAACATAATGTGTACAATGCACTTGCGGCAATATGCGTAGGACGTGAATTTGATGTGCCTATGGATAAGATTGCAGAGGGAATACGCAGCTTTGAACTTACAAAAATGAGATTGGCTGTTGAAGAATATAACGGTATTACGATAATCAATGACTGTTATAATGCGTCACCGGATTCGATTAAAGCGGCACTCGGAGTGCTTGCGGATACAGATAAAAACAGAAAAGTCGCAATTTTGGGTGACGTGCTTGAAATGGGTGATTTTGCAAAAGACGCACATTACAATCTTGGTAAGGTTGTCAAGGAGAACGGAGTGGACTTGCTTATAACAGCCGGTGAAAATATGAAATATCTTGCACAAGGTGCAAAAGATAACGGTGTAGAAAATATAGTGTCATTTGATAAAACTCTTGAAGTGTGCAACTATGTCAAAGATGAAATCAAGAGCGGTGACGCGGTGCTTATAAAGGCGTCAAGAGGAATGCACTTTGAAGAAGTATATAACACAATTAAAAATAAATAACGAGAGGAAAAGGATTAAAAAATGGAATTGATAAAAGAAATGTTAATGTCATCATTGCTTACACTTGTCGTTGCACTTGTTGTAACGCTTGTGTTCGGACCTGTGTTTATTCCGTGGCTCAGAAAACTTAAATTCGGTCAGGAAATAAGAGAAGAAGGTCCGAAGTGGCACCAGAAAAAATCGGGTACACCGACAATGGGCGGTATTATGTTCATAGTCGCAATGGCGATTGCGATACTTGTAACAACCGTCATTTTTGCAATGAACGGTAATTTTAACACGACATACGCAAGATGTATTGTATTGTTTGTAATTTCACTCGGCTTCGGTGTTATCGGTTTTGTGGACGATTACATTAAAGTAGTAAAAAAACGTAATCTCGGACTTACAGCACCGCAGAAATTCATAATGCAAGTTGTGCTTGCGGCAATTTATATTGCAGTGCTTTACTTCATAGGCGAGCTTGATACGGCGATTAAAATACCGTTTACAAGTATTGAATGGATAATGCCGATATGGCTTTACATACCGTTCGTAATGTTCGTTGTCGTAGGTGTTGTAAATGCTGTAAATCTTACAGACGGACTTGACGGTTTGGCATCAAGTATAACGACAATAGTTGGAATATTCTTTATGCTTGTGTCATATATCGTATTTAAAGAGTATGGCGTGACTGTATTTTCAGCGGCATTAATCGGCGGTTTGATAGGATTTTTGTGGTATAATAAATATCCTGCAAAGGTGTTTATGGGTGATACAGGCTCACTTTTCTTGGGTGCGTCGGTTGCACTTATGGCGATTGACCTAAAAATGCCTATACATCTTATATTGATAGGCTTTGTGTACTTTATGGAAACACTTTCTGTAATTATGCAGACTGCATATTTCAAATATACAAAGAAGAAATACGGTGAGGGAAGAAGAATATTTAAGATGAGCCCTATTCACCACCATTTTGAAATGTGCGGTTGGAAAGAAAAGAAAATCGTTGCGGTATTTACATTGGTAACGGTAATTACTTGTGCTGTTGCATATTTTGCAATTTAAGACGAATTAATCGGAAGGAGATTTAGATATGGCAGGGACTGCATATCCTAAAAGAGCTATAAAACAGAATAGACGAACAACTCGTGCTAAAATAGGAAAACCGGTTAAGCTTGCACGAATGGGAGAGATAGACTATACATTTTTGTTTATAGTAATATTGTTGCTTTCATTCGGTTTGGTAATGCTGCTCTCGGCGTCTGCACCTGCCGGAAATACTTTACATAACAATTCGTACTACTTCTTTAATAAACAATTCCTTTGTGCAATATTGGGACTTATCGGAATGTGGGTTATTTCAAGGATTGATTACAACAAATATAAAAATACCGTTCCGAAGTTTATGATTGTATGTACAATACTTTTGGTCTGCGTTCTTATACCGGGTTTGGGCGTAAAATTGAACGGTTCGAGAAGATGGCTTAATACTCCGTTCCTTCAGCTTCAACCGTCGGAATTTATGAAACCCGTTATAGCGATGTATTTTGCACGACTTGTCGATTCGGGAAAATATAATTTGAAACATCTTAAGGGTAATTTGCCGTATATAGGAGTTATGCTTATAGTTGTCGGACTTATGCTTATGGAAACACACCTTAGCGGTGCGATAGTTATTGCCGGTATCGGTGTAAGCGTTATGATTGCAGGCGGTACACCGATTAAACCCGTACTTATCGGAGCACTTATTCTTTTGCCGATCGGCTTAATCGGCGTCCGCGCACTCAGCGGTGTAAGATGGGCACGCGTAACAAGTTTTATGAATCCGTTTGCGGATATTCGTGACGAAAGTTATCAGGTTGTGCAAGGACTTTATGCGATTGGCTCGGGCGGTATTTTCGGACTTGGCTTGGGACAGAGTGTACAGAAATATTCGTATTTGCCTGAACCGTATAATGACTTTATATTCGCGATTGTTTGTGAGGAACTTGGTCTTATCGGTGCGGCTGTTGTAATTTTGCTTTTTGCGGCGCTTATTATAAGAGCAATAAGAATTGCTATGAATGCACCCGATACATACGGCTCACTTGTTGCGGTGGGTATTGCGGCTCAGCTTGCTATTCAGACGATACTTAATATCGCCGTTGCAACGTCGAGCGTACCGAATACAGGTGTCGCATTGCCGTTTTTCAGTTACGGCGGTACGGCGATAATAACGCTTTTATGTGAAATGGGAGTATTGCTTAATATATCAAGACATTCCGTAAAAGATTAATGTGGAGGAAGATTTATGAGAGTATTATTTGCGGGCGGAGGAACAGGCGGACATATTAATCCGGCTATTTCAATCGCCGATTATGCAGCTAAACAGGATAAGGATTTTAAGGCTTTGTTTGTCGGTACAAAATCGGGACTTGAGACAAAACTTGTACCGAAAGCAGGATATGATATTGAATATATCGAAATACAAGGCTTTGACAGAAAGCATATTTTCAGAAATTTTGAAACGGTAAAAAAACTTATTTCCGCAAGAAGAAAGTGCAATAAGATTATAAAGGAATTTAAACCCGATTGTATTGTTTGTACGGGCGGATATGTAAGCGGCCCTGTTGCTATGGCATCAAAGAAAATGAAAGTGCCGTCGCTTATACATGAGCAAAATGTGTATCCGGGTATGACGGTAAAAGGCAGTGCAAATTATGTTACATATCTTGCACTCAGCTTTGAAGAAACAATTAATCATATGCAGCATAAGGAAAAATGTGTTGTAACAGGCAATCCGATCAGAAGTGAAATACTTCATTCCGATTACAAAAAGTCAAGAGAAAAGCTCGGTATAAAAAAGCCGTTTGTGCTTATTTTCGGCGGCAGTTTGGGTGCGGACAGAATTAATGATACGGTAATCGGTATGCTTGACAGAATATCAAAGGACAATAAAATCGAATTGCTGTTCGGAACCGGTGACAGAAATTACGATAAAATAATGAATAAAATTAAGGAGAGCGGAATAACTCTTTCGGATAACATAAAGATTGTGTCATATATTGACAATATGGCGGAGTGTATGGCGGCGGCAGACGTTGTTGTATCAAGAGCAGGTGCGATAACCGTAAGCGAAATTGCTGCACTCGGTAAACCGTCAATACTTATTCCGTCACCGAATGTTGTGCGTAATCACCAAGAGCAGAATGCAAGAGAATTTGAAAATAAGAATGCGGCAGAATTAATTTTAGAAAAAGATTTGACGTCTGACGCATTATACGATAAAATAATGTCTATGGTAAGCGATAAGGAGAGATTGAAAGAAATGTCGGGAAATTTGAAACCGCTTGCCAAAGTAGACGCACTTGAAAAAATATATGAGCTTATGATAAAAATGGCAAAAGGAGATAGAAAATGAAAATCACAACAGTAAAAGGTACAAATGATTATCTTCCTGAAGAAGTCAGACTTAGAGATTATCTTCAAAATCAAATTTTAAATACATATCAGGATGCCGGCTTTGAACGTATTATGACGCCTGCAGTTGAAGATATTGAAAATCTTGATAAGAGTGACGGCGGTGATAATCTTAATTTGATATTTAAAATTTTAAAGCGTGGAGATAAGCTAAAGAAAGCAATGGACAGCGGTGATACAAATAAGCTTTGTGATATGGGACTTAGATATGACCTTACACTTCCGCTTTCAAGATATTATGCAAATAATCGTGAACAACTTGTTCTTCCTGCAAAGTGTATACAGATTGATAAGGTGTACAGAGCGGAAAGACCGCAAAAGGGCAGACTTCGTGAGTTTGTTCAGTGCGATATTGATATAATCGGCTCATCTTCTATAAGCTCTGAAATCGAGCTTATTCATACAACAGCAAAAGCACTTTTGTCGCTTGATATAAAGGACTTTACCGTAAAAATTAATGACAGAAGAATTTTAAGAGCATTGCTTAAAGGCGTAGGTTTTGAAGAAAGTCAGCTTGACAGCGTGTGTATTACATTTGATAAAATGGATAAAATCGGTGCTGAGGGCGTTATCGGTGAGCTTACGGATAAAGGCTTTGACGGCGGTGCTATCGCAAAATTCGGTGAAGTCATCGCAAAACCACTTACTGTTGAAAGCGTAAAAGATGTTTGCGGTGAAGAATCTGCCGAAAGTATTGAGACAATAATTAATGCTGTTGAAAAACTTTCGGACGGTGCGTATAAGATTAAGTTCGATATTTCGCTTGTAAGAGGTCAGGGATATTATACGGGTACTGTTTTTGAAATTGTAAGCGATAAGTTTAAAGGCTCTATTGCCGGCGGCGGTCGTTATGATAACTTAATCGGTAAATTTACGGGTGAAAATATTCCGGCAGTAGGGTTTTCAATAGGTTTTGAAAGAATTTTCTCACTTCTTACAGAGGCAGGATATACAATTCCAGATACTAAAAAGAGAATTGCTTTACTTCACGATAATGCAGACGTTGTAAATGCAATAGAAGAGGCAGAAAAACTGCGTAAGGATTATGATGTTGTAATCTATGAAAAGCCAAAGAGATTGTCTAAATTCCTTGATAAAATTCAGGTAAAGGGTTACTTTGGTTTCTGCTTCCTTGGAGAAGAAATAAGAGAATTGAAGAAATAAGAATTAAAGCAAGCTATACAAATAGCTTGCTTTTGTTGCTTGAGAATGTGAGGTTGTGAAAATATGAATTTGGGATTTTATATGCCTACAAAGGTTATTGTGGGAAAGGATTGTGTCAGAGAAAACAGTGACGTTTTCAAAATAGGAAAGAAAGCACTTATCGTTACAGGCAAAAAATCCGCAAAATTAAGCGGTGCACTTGACGATGTCAAATATGCACTTGAAAAGAATAATATTGAATATGTCATATTCGATAAGGTTATGAGTAATCCGACAGTTGAGTGTGTGTATGACGGTGCGGAAACGGCAATGGAGGAAGAAGTTGATTTTGTTATTGCCATAGGCGGCGGCTCGCCGATGGACTCGGCAAAGGCCATTGCATTGCTGGCAGTATCGGACATTGAAAGAAAGAATTTGTTTGACGGCAACATAGGCAATAAGGCACTTCCTATGATACATATTCCGACAACTGCCGGAACCGGTTCGGAGGTTACACCGTATGCGATTTTGACAAACCACGAAAAACAGACAAAAAAGAGTATTGCGTCACCATGCCTTTTCCCAACATACGCATTGCTTGACGCAAAATACACAAAAAATCTCGGACTTGCCACTACGGTCAATACCGCAATAGATTCACTTTCACATTCGGTTGAAGGAATGATGTCAAAGAGGGCGAATGTAATGGCTGATGTAATCGCTAAAGAGGCTGTTAAAATTATTGCGTCAACATTTGACGATTTGATTAGTGGTGAACTTACGGAAGACGACAGAGAAAAACTGCTTTATGCGTCAATGCTTGGAGGTGTTGTTATATCGCAAACGAAAACAACAGCGGTACACGCAATGGGATATTCGCTTACATATTTCAAAAATATCGACCACGGCAGAGCAAACGGATTGTTGCTCGGTGAGTTTACAAAGTATATTGAAAGAAATGATAAGGACAGAGTTGAGGAAATATTGTCTTGTATGAATTTAGACAGTGCAGAAGAATTTAAAAATATTCTTGCGAAAATTTTGGGCGATAAAGAAAAGTTTGAAAAAGAAGAACTTGAATTGTATGCAGAAATTGCTCAAAATGCAGGCGGTACACTAAACAGTATGTTCGTTCCGTCAAGAGATGAAATACTTCAAATATATGTAGAGTCATTGATGTGATGAAACGGCGGTCTTTGACCGCTGTTTTTTATGTTTGGAATGTTAAAGGGCGGCCAATGACCGCCCGTACGAATAAGGATGGCAGATGACCGCTTATGTTAAACAATCGCTTATGTTAAACAATATTGTATGTAGGGACGACCATTGGTCGTCCTTTTTTTAGACATTAAGACAGTAGAGGACGGCACTACGACGTTCCGAGAAGCCACCCCCACAGTCGGCGTTGCCGACAGCCCCCCACAAGGGGAGCCAAAAAGCCTCTCCTTGAGGAGAGGCGTCACGAAGTGACGGAGTGGCGACAAAAATCAATCACCTGTCAAAAAATCTTTCGGCGATTTACCGGTAAGTTTTTTAAACGCTTTATAAAACGTGGAATAATCATTAAACCCACATTCATAGCAAAGCCCCATAATATCCGCACCTTCGGAAAGCATTTGTTTCGCCTTAGTGATTTTTCTTGTATTCATAAATTCTTTTATTGTAATACCGGTCTGTTTTTTAAATGTATGGCACATATAATACTTATTACTAAAAAATTTCTCTGCTAAAAAATCCAGTGTTATATCTGCGGAAATATTATCGGTAAGGTAATCTATTATATCGTCAATACGGTTATTGTTTGTCGGTTTTATCGGCAAAACGGTGTTGTCAAGAGCATGATTTACCGCGACAAGGAACTGTAAAAAATACGATTTTATCATAGCGTCACTTTCGGGTACTCTGTTTAAAATGTAATGTTCAACATTTTTAAAATAATCGTAAAGTCCGAAAGACTGAACAATGTCTGACGGTATTCTGTTATCTTCGCCCATAGGTGAAGAATTTATTTTATCAAACAAATCAAATTCGGGGATAAAGTCGGGATGTATCTGCATAAAAATACGCTCATACGGCTTTTCTGACTGAAAGAAAATCGTATGAAGTTCTCCTGGTCTTGTAAGCAAAATATCGCCGGGGTGAATTTTATATAGATTATCCTCGACTATGTACGTTGCATCACCCGATATAAAATACAGAAATTCATAATATTTATGAAGGTGCAAGTTAAGCTCCGGAGGCTTTGAACGGAAATAACTGTAAAGATATTCTTTCTGTTTATATGAAATTGCATCCATAAAATACACCTCCTACACAATTATTATTAGCCACGTGCAAAACTCCAAAAACATAGAGTTTATGCAATTTTACGGATGTGGC